>Ga0214921_10005631_pt1 | contig 17609 bp, 23 predicted proteins | sample LL1505_MetaG_FD_177992 | JGI IMG/M metagenome (GOLD analysis project Ga0214921, IMG submission 177992) | Freshwater microbial communities from Lake Lanier, Atlanta, Georgia, United States - LL-1505 | ecosystem: Environmental > Aquatic > Freshwater > Lake | place: USA: Georgia | collected...
ACGCCGATCGGGTGGACTTTTTTGTCGCAGAGGCCAATGTCGCTGAGGCGGCCCACTACATCGCCGATCTCGCCAGGGAAAAGAACCTCGATGAGGCTGGACGGAGGACCAGGACTTCTTTGGCACCGGCGTCGCGACCTGGACCAATAGCACAGTCGAGCGTTATCTGAGCAGGATGCCAGGTTCGTGCGTATAAAACAATTTATATCGAAGGCGTACAGGTGCGTGAACATCGTTGGATAATGGAACAACACTTGGGACGCAAGCTGGAGAGTTGGGAGCATGTGCATCACATTGATGGAAACCATCTCAATAACAATATCGAGAATCTAGAAGTATTAAGCAATGCCGATCACCAACGAAAAGAATTGGCTGCGTGGAGCAAGTCAATCGGTTTGTAATCTAAGCTTTTCGTACCACAAACACTAAATCATCGTAGCGTCCTTTGACACTGCGAAGATCCACTCGATCAAAAGCAAATTCACTGCCTAGATTTTCTACTTCCGCTTCTAAGCTTGCCGCTCTTAAACTCTTTCATTACTTTTGAGATTTTAGCTTGACGTTCTTTTTTGTTCATGATAAGTTGGCGATGTCCCAATTATAGCCATCTGCTACAACGTAGCAGCCCTTCAGGAATCCAGCAATCACTTGCTCTATCCATTGAAAATCATTATCAGTCATGCCAGGATGGCATCCCAAGAAGAAAACTCGATCCAACACTTGATAAGCATTTGGAAATTCCTTGGGATTGCCAAGATGTTTGTATCCAGGATGCAATAAAAGATTGCCTGCAAAGTAATTCCTAGTTTGCACGCCATTCTGTTCAAGATGCGTTTGCAGTGCATGTTTTACGCTGGGCCGTTCACAAACAATTGGCACCCCAAACCAACTACACTCCACTTCGTCGCTTTCTTTTACCACCCTTATTGACGACGGCAATAATTGGAATATATCGGCAATGCGCTGGTAATTGTTTCGACGTTTTTCGTGAATTTCGTCAAACTTCTTTAGTTGTACAGACCCAACGGCACCCTGCAAGTCAAGAGGCTTTAAGTTATAGCCAATGGTACTGAATACATATTTATGATCAACCGGCACATCGTATCCTTCTAGCCACTTGTCAAAGCGATTGCCGCACGTTCCATTGGTGAGCAAATTACATTCTCCCACGCAATAGCAATCCCTGCCCCACCAAGCAAAACTTCTGGCAAGCTTGTTGAATCCAGGCAGGCAGGAAGATACCATTCCCCCTTCCATTGTGGTGATATGGTGGGCTGGATAGAACGAACAAGATGATGCCACAAAAACATTAGACAACCATTGTCCCTTCCATTTGCTTCCAAGGGAATCGCAACCATCGGCAATCGGTTGTATATTGTGTGCCTCGCAAATAGAGAGTAAGCGATCAATATCACAAGGGTTGCCAAGTACTGGGCTGTTGATTATTGCTACTGTTTTGTCGTTGATAGCATTTTCAACTTCATCCAAGCTCCAGTTCAAGCTATTCCATTCAATGTCCACAAATCGTGGCACCATGTTATTCTGCAAGATAGGCGCTACTGTCGTAGGAAACCCAACGACACTTACAATAATCTCTGCGCCGTCTGGCCAGTCAAAATATTGCTTAAGTGCAGCTAGCATCACGAGGTTGGCAGAGCTACCACTATTAACCATCAGGCTTTCTGAAAAATTGAATTTCCTGGAAAACTCTTTTTCAAATCGTGCTACGTTTGAGCCAGATGGCAGCCAGCCACCAGTGAGCAAGCAGTCAACGGCTGCTTTTATCTCGTCTCCATTGAAAAATGGGCCGGAATAGAGAACTTTTGGTTGGTGCATAGGTCGAGCAAGCCCTCTTCCAGGGAAATCGATGGGAGAAAGCCTAACGATTGAAGGCTGCTGCAGTCTAGTCTCATTGCCAGAGATTGATCACTGTTGCGATGGGGGCGCAGGGAAACATGGCTTGAACTGGCCAGCATTGCCTTGCATGCCATTATGCAGTCGCTCTGCAGCGCGCTGTCGCCAGATGCAATGTTGTAAATCTTGTTCAGTTCACCAGTATCGCAGGTGAGGGCAATGGCTCGACATATGTCATAAATATGCATGTAGTCACGTCGCAACCCAAAAACGCCTTGTACGGGTCGATTTTCCCTTAGCTCTTGCACAATGTAATGCAATGCATTACGCTGCCCGTCGCTCTTGTCTGGACCACCGTAGACATTGCCAAGTCGGAGTATTCTCCATTTGATGCCATGGAAAGAGCAAAAGTCAATAACCAGTTGCTCGGCGCAGTGCTTGGTGATCGAATAGAGCCCTTGTGGCTTGCATTGAGAATTCTCTCTCATCTCCTCTTCGTGTGGACCATAGACAAACCACGAACTGATAAAGTTGAAAGTCTTGACGCCTGCATCCTGACACAGGATTAGGCGCTTCATCAGGCAATCAATATTTGTATTGGTGTGAATCAATGGGTTGGAATAGCTATTGCTGGTGGTGCTGATTAAATACAACACCTCTTTGCTTGCTGGTGCTAGCTGGTTGCGAGATAACTTGTGTCCACCGTAAAGCGCAATAAAGTAGGATCCAATGATGCCAGTGCCACCATAAATGCTATACATAATTATCCAGTGAAGTCAATGCGAGACTCCTTGAGCTTGCCAGCACCAAAGAAATAATCACCATTTAAGACAATGGCAGTAATAAGCCGTTCAGCAGCAAATGCAATGCTTCGCTGTTGGTATCCCGTCAATGTCTTGCATAGATCTTGATGTTCCTCCCATAATGGCATCATGGTTGCAAAAACAATTTCACAATATTTATCAAATAAGTGCTTAGGGCCTCTTGCCATATTGCATCCATGAAACCTTTGCTGCTTCCATGCATTGTCAACCATTTCATAGGACAGTGGGATTTTGTTCTTACTGGCCAGCTCCCTGGAAAATGCTGGAGCATTGAACACTGAATGGCAGTCCATATACTGCTGTTCTACGCTTGCAAAAATTGCAGGAGGCGGAACATACAAGACATCATCCTCTGATGATGCCAAGTCTTCCTCGTTCCATGGCCTGCGATATTGGCATACTCCTAATTGCGCATGGTTTGCATTTTTCCATGCCCAGTACAATACGGTCAAGTCTCCAAACCATGGATTAAGACATGAAATGTTGTCGCCACTATCGTCCAATGTAAAATTTTTACCCACATAGTAGGTGCGACGATCATCTGACAAATAGGTGGCTCCAGCTATAGTTGCCTGCACTGGAAATGCAGACGTAAATCGAGGGGGATGGTTGTCAATGCAACAGCAGTAAAGCATTGAACTATTGTCAGCCATAGATCTTCCTTTGCGCCCATAGTTTATTGTAATTATTCACGCCCTTGGCCCCTAGACCAGTCAAGTCGCCGCCTCCAGACGGCTTGCTCCATGCCATAATTGTTCCATTTGGCAGCACAAAAGCTCTATTCTTTTGCTCATGAGCGGGAGTTAGCTCTAAATAATCCCCATAAGTGAAGTCAAGATCAGCTCCATTCATGGCCAATGCTCGTCCCAGAAGAGTTGGTCCTGTAGGACATAATGGCGTTATGCCATAATATTGTTCCTGACAATTTTGAACAATTAAATCAATAGCAATGGACAGTGCATTGTTCGCTATTTGCGAATAGAGAACAGTAGTAGCACAAGCCCAAGATGTAAAGCTAAAACGTTGAATATCCCTAAACGCCAAAAACTTTATGCGATCTCCTATCTCCACTGGATGTTCCATCCTCACCGCAATATCGAAATACCATCCGCCTAGTTTGTTCAGCAAACAAAACCGACCAAGGTCGGCCTTGTATGAATAAGGCTGCAGGCAATCATATGCCCATAGCACATCTGCATTATAATTATCTGCAATGAATTGACGAAGACTGTCTTTTGTATAAATGGTATGGTTAGCGGTTGGGAATGCTGCCTTTACGGTATTAGTGGCATATTGAAGAAAAGGCGATAGTTCATCGTCTGTGTCGCTAATGAAAATTTGAGAGATGTTCATAGTGATCACGCGATTTTCATGGGTTCAAAGCCTTTGAATTTAGGCTTTTGGATTGCCTTGCTCTCGGGTTGTTTTTCGTCAATCTTTAACGTCTCCTCGACAAGAAGCAGTACTTTTTGCACAATGACAGGCCAAGTGAACTGCTCTTCATGCAATCGTGATTCACACCACTGCCCAGCAGCGTGCAGAGCTTCTCGATTGTAATAGTAATAATCAAGAATATCAGCCATGCTTTGTGGCTCAGGAAGCATGCGTTCTAATCCGTAGCTGGTATCGGTTTCCGATCCATGGCATTCAATTCTCGGAATGTCATTAAAAATTTCCTTCAAGCTTGTATGGTCGGGCACCAACTGTGCCACCCCTGTAGCCCCGTGTTCAGTATTGACAAGTCCCCATCCCTCGCCAATACAAGAATTCACCCCAATGTCACAAGCATTGTAAACTTTATTTAACTCTTCAATGGACAAGCAATTGTCCACGGAGAAGTGTGGGCTCGTAAGAATTAATTTCCCCTTTGAATCATAGCCTTCATCACGAGCAACTCTTTTGAACAGTGGAACCAGCTCCCATCCGGTGTCTTTTGATCCCATGTGCAACCATAGACGAGCATCAGGCTTGTCTTTGGCGAACTTTATGAAACCCTTGATCGTTAAATCAATCCGCTTTCGAGGTTGATTTCTGTTGCCATTGAAAACGATAAAAGCATCCTGCGGCACTCCTAAATCTTCCCTGCATTGCTCCTTGTCCATGGAGAAAAACTTTGTAAAATCAGTACCATGCGGAACAATATGAATAGGCTTTTCGTAGCCCATTTTAACCAACTCTGCCTTGGCAAATTCCGTATAAGTGGCAAGTCCGTCCCATCCTTCAATCAACTTGTTCAGTTCAGGGAACAAGCCATAGCTATCAATTGGAGTATAAACAAAGAATTTAAAGCCCAGGCTTTCTTTTAGTTCCTTGATATTTTGCCATAGGCTAATGCCAATCCACAAATCATTCGTTATCCAGACCAGGTCTGGCTTGATTTGTTGGACCAACTCGCTGATGCGATGGTTGCCAAATGGATCTGTACCATGGGCCATTGCTGGATACATCTTGCAATGTGCCTGCATTTCGCTGGGATCGCCATGCCAGTTGACCGCCAGAGCATGCACTTCGTACTCTTTGGCTAGCGCAGGGATAAGGTATTCGGCCACTCGTCCGAAACCAGTCTGGCAGCCAACGTCGCCACAGTATAAAATTTTGAGCATGGAAGGTCGGAATCTTTCCGATGATAGAGGCAAAAATTACACCGGCACCACTGATGCCTGCTGCCTGAAGAACAATACTGAGCATCTACACCTAGACCTGCATTCGCAGCGAATGCCAGGCATGGGCACAGTACCTATTGGCACTATGCCGCGAGCGGCATAGTCAACGCAGCTTTGGCAGTGCTGAGCCTGTGCATCTAGGACGCGCTTTATTAATGAGTAGCCTTGATCTTGCTGACGAATGGCAGTGCCTTCCCAGTACGTGCTTCGCACGCTTCGTGCATACAGACCAATGCGAGCAAGTGCCATTGCAGGAGAAACGCGCTGCTCTAGCAAGTCAAGAGCAAAGCGCTGCAAGTAGGCGTATTCCGAGCGAAGCCTCTGCCCAATGCGTCCGTATTCGCCACTTCCCATGTTCCCCTTGCCGCCATGGCCAACTATTGCCGCTTGAATGTGAGCGCCTTTAATGGCTTCCCTTATGCTTTTTTCCCATTGATCTAGCGTGATATTACCGCTGTTCAGCATGTTCGTAATGCGCTTGAGCGAGCTTTCCAACTTGTCAATGCGACCGTCAACAAGCTTTTCCACTGACGATTGACTCAGGAACCTGCCTTTCTCATCGCGGTAACGTCCAGTGTTGCGGTCGTAAGACCAAGCAGCGTCCATTCTGGTAGACAGAACAATGGAGGAGAATTGGCCAATGTCATTCAGCATTGTCAGCTTCCAAAAGTTCCTTGAAACGAGCAGGGGCTTCTTCCTTCCATTCAGCTAAAGCTTTGTCAATGTCCTCTTCGGAAATGAACGCAGCTTCGTCAATGCCTCCCAGAATGCGCCCTTCCACTTTCATGGGCTCAATGGCATCCACCTTACTGCTGACCATTTTGGCTGGTCCTTTGCGTTCGGGGTCGGGATCAGCATTGCGCTTGCGAGTGACAATTGTTTGACGCTCTTCTTTGCTCATTGTTTCAGCTTTGGCTTTGGGCAGGCACTTGGGTTTGCCTTCCTTTTCTTCGCGGCCTCCACATTCGCCAAGGATTTCCCCATTGGCCCCAATTCTCACCCATTCTTCCTTGAACCATTTATCTAGATCGTCATAAGCAATATCACCGTTATCTCCTTTGATGCCGCTACCACTACCGTGTTTACGCGCATAAAGCTCTTTGTATTGTTTTACCATGAAAGCGCTGGCATAAGCACTAGGCCATACCTTGAATTTATTTTTTGCCGTTGCAATTGCTTGCTCATGTAAATCCTTGTCTTTGAATTCAATATCACCACGAACTGCTTCGAGGTCACGAGACAAGAACAGTCCAGCGCTATCTTCTACTTCGCGACTGCCGTCCATCGGGAGAGTTCCATTCTCTTCGTTTAATGGATCACGACCGCCCACAGGAATCGCAGGTTTACTACCCCCTTGTTGAGTGGCGCCACCCCCTTGTTGAGTAGGAAGCTCACGAGGGAGCGATGGGTCAAGCGTGAGTTCCATTGACCACTCAGAGCCTCCGTAACGAGCATCAGCCACCTCTTGCGGGTGCAACACCCCTAGCTGGATATAGCGACCGTCAACGGCTGCTACGCGGGCTCTCACGTCAGCCTTTTCTCTTTCGTTTAGCTCGAACAAGTCGTTGAAGTGAACGCGCCATGACTTTGGAATGCGCCCCTTAGTGGGGCCAGTTTGGCTGAGCATGATGTACTCAAGAAGTTGCTTGAGGGGGCGATGGAAAGTGGATTGTTGGTAATCAGCAAGTGTTTTAGCAAAGTCACGCTCTTCGCTTCGCCCAGTAGACCCAAGGCCACCAGGGCTTTCACCAAATAACACTGTATGAGGAATCTTAGAAGCACCAATTATGTCCACACGGGTTTTTTCAAGGATTTCGCCAATGCCACCAAAGTTACGGCTAATGAAAGCAAGCTCTTCCTTTTCCGCATCAATTGCATATCCCCTGTAAACGCTTTTGCTCATGTCATTTAAAACCAATCGGTTCCTTACGTCTGCTTCCTTACCAGCGGCCAACATTTGTGCCAGTCCTTTAATTTTGTGAACAAAAATATCAAATTCGCTCAGCAAGGTAGCAGCAGAATGAAGGCCTGTCCAGTAGTGCTTAAAGCTTTCATAGATAGTCTGCAGACTGCTCATGCCCCATCCATAGTTTCGCTGCCTAATGCGATAAGGGAGCCAGTCACCATCAAAACGCAATATCCTGTCTTTATGGATAAGAGTGAGCTGAGGTTGTCTAATTAAATCCCCGGATATGATTTGATAATAAGTGGCCTTGGAGTAGTCGTATAGATTTTCTTCATTGATCACTGGCGCTATCTGCCAGCGGTCCAACACCTCCATGCCTTCAATAGTACGAATGTTCTTTTTGTCTACTGGTTGGTCTGCTGATCGGCCATCGTCAATATACAAAAGCAACACAGCCCCACCGTACAAGCGAGCATTCTTGGCCGATAGCATAAAATTTTCCAAGATATGCATATCCTCGATCACCTGCTCAATACCAACCACCTCCTCTGCAGCGGCACCCTCACCCCCAAACAACACTTTGAATCCCTTGCGGGTGGCCTGCTCTGCGTAGATGTCAACAATTCGCCTCGGCAACCATTCCCCATAGAGCGCTTCCAGTTCTTCTTGTGATAAGAAGGAGATTGCCTGGGCCTGGGTGGACAGGCTCTTGTCACGGCCCATCATGCCCATGCCAGTAAGGGCGTTAGCTAGTCCATCATTACGCAAGCCCATTTCATTGGCATGTCCCAGATCTACGTCAGGCATTGTTTTCCCGTAAGCTTGTTCCTTAATTCTATACCGGCTAAGATGTGAACGATGATTCTTTTTATGCCCATCCCCATTGAATTTGTCTTTTCTGACGAAGAACGGCAATCAGCAGTGGCCGAGGGTCGGCGGAGGCAATCGGTAAACGAGAGCAAGGGGCTGCGAGGACGCAACAATGGCGCATCAATTGGTGGTAAGGCCCTGGAAATTCACTTACTTGGTGCTGCCGGTGAAATGGCCGTGGGATCCTTTCTTGGCATGAAGCATTTGTTGTACCAGGAAAGCGAAGCCAAGAGAGGTTCTGACGATCTTCCCGGTATAGACGTGAAAACCAGATCAAAGCATTCGTATGATTTGATCGTGCAAAAGAACGAAGATCCACAGAAGAAATTTGTTTTGGTGACCATTGAAAATCAAACCACTCTCATTCATGGCTGGTGCCTGGGAGAGGAAGCGATGGAGGAAAGATTCTGGAAAGACCCCGCTCGCAATCGCCCAGCCTTCTTTTTCCCTAAGGAATTGTTGCATAATATGAATGACTTAATTCTTTCCGTCTAAGATGACTCTTAAGTGTTCTGAGTTTGCAAAATTAGCACTTGGCCTTGATCTTTGGCCAATGCAGAAAAAGATTTTAGATAATCTATTTGATAAAAAAATTAACCATGCGGTATGGTGCCTAGGTAGACGTAGTTCAAAGTCAACCATGGCTGCTATTGCGGCAGTGTACATGGCCTTCTGTCAAGAAGAACACTTCAGGCGAAAAGTGCGAAAAGGAGAAAACTTTTATGTAGTCACAGTGGCTAACGATTTGAAGCAATCCAAGATTGCGCTTGACTTCATTCGACAGCTACTGGTCAACAGTCCGTTAGAGCAAGAAATTGTAAGAGAAACAACATTAGAAATTACTTTAAGCAACAACTGCACATTCCAAGCAATTCCAGCATCAGCACGAGCTTCTCGTGGTAAAGCTGTTGCAATGGCAATTTTTGACGAATGCGCTTTTGGTCTTGAAGGCGATGCAAATAGAGGGACCAAGGCAATGTTTGATGCATTGTCACCATCCATTGCTCAATTCGCGCCATACAGCAAAATCCTAGAGCTTTCGTCTCCATGGCTAGCTGATGGCACGTTCTACGAACACTTCAGGCAAGCTGAAAGTGGTGAATTTATTGGCATGGACTGCTTAAAAATTCCTACTTGGGAAATTAATCCAGGATTGCCATGGGGATGTGATTTCTTGGAAAATGCTCGCAAAAAAGATCCTGAAGCTTTTGAAGTGGAATTTGGCGCTCAGTTCAAAAGCAATAATGCAGCATTGGTTACTGCTGAAATTGTAGAAAGCGCCGTTAACAAAGATCGTGGTGTATTATTTCCAGATAAAGAATTCACCGGCACCTATGTACTATCATTGGATCCGGCAAGAGGAGGCGTGGGTCGAGATGACTACACTGCATGTATTGTCCATTATGAAGGCACACGATTGATTGTAGATAAATTCCATAGCTTTGAAGCTGATTTTGAAATTGCAGGAAGAAAAGAAGTCAACATGTCTAAGGTAGAGGAATGGATTAAGGAACATCATCGTATTTATGAATTTCAATGTATAGTGCTTGACCAATACAACAGTAGTTTTATCATTCAAAACTTGTCCAAAGAGTTTCCCATTGCTGAACTAGCCTGGTCGGTCAGTACAAAGATGAAAGCTTTTAGTAAAATGAAAGAGCTTTTTAATGCTGGACTCATAGAACTCTACCCTCACCAAAAAGCTATTTCACAACTCAAAAATTTAGGTGTGATTTATAGAAGCAGTGGACAATGGAGCGTAACTGGTGGTAAGGAGGTGGGAGTAGATGACTTTGCTTTTGCTTTGGCTGCCGCAATCCTTGAGGCGTCCCGTGATAATGATATTGATTGGCTCAATAGCCTGGTAAGATGACCGTTAAACAGTTTGCCATTAGAATTTTCAAGAAAATTGGTTTTCCATGGATCGTGAAAAATGATTGATGTAACGATGTCAGATAAAGAGCTGAGGTTTCTCTTGGCATTGCTTGATTGCGACCGACAAACAGCTTTGCAGCTTTTAGCTGCTGAATATGCTTATAAACCCACGTTGGTTCCAAAGTTTCAGCAAGCGCTGAAAAGGCTTAAATCAATGAAAGCACTAGACTAAGGCAGATGCTCGAATCATCATGGTCATGCCTGAATTGGTTGAAAAAGCCTGGGACTTGGCTTTAGATGCAGCGGCAAATATTGAGCACACTTGCGCTTTGCATGGCTTTGATAGCGATGAAGCGGATCGCGCTAGATCCATTTACGAACGTCGTATGCACGAATACCAAGAAGTGACAGCAAGTTGTCTCGCCTTGAGCAAGATGGTCAAATGACACGAGATTACTGATGGTCCCAATGCCTCCAGGTATTTAAAATTATACATGCATTGGTGATCATGTATGAAAAAAAGACTACAGTTCTCACAAGAGCGATAATATCTGCTTCTTTTTTATTCGCGCCTTCCTTGGGGCCAAGAGCCTTGCTCCATACTCGCCATAGCCTTGAGCCTAGTCGCGAACCAATCATTTGGCAAAGTATTGCACAATTTGATCTAGTGACACTGGGGTGAAATTATTTCGTTCGACACAGGCACTAAAATATCTTGTATCCACTTGGTTTTCTTCATTAAAGACTTGATGGCAATGAAGGTGTCCATGCACATTTCCTAAATAGTGCCCACTGATATTGCTTGGATGCACTGGAATATGAGTAAAAACTAAGCCACCTGGCAGGACATCGCCAGCACGGTGAAACATGGCACCACGAATATCTTCAAAATGCTCAGTGTAATCTTTGAGCTTAAAAATATCATGATTACCACGAATGAGAACTTTTCTTCCATTGCACTTGGCTAGACTGGCTAACCCACTGCGAGGAATGGCTACGTCGCCAAGATGGTAGACCGTGTCTTTTTCTTTAACCACTGAGTTCCATTGCTCCACCATTGTTTCGTCCATTTCCTCTACGGAAGAAAAAGGTCTCAATGGCGAGCCATCAGGCTGAATGAATGACAAGCTTTTGGCATGGCCAAAGTGTGAATCCGCAGTGACGAAAGCGCTCATTGCGTGATGCTGGTAAAAACTTTTTCTAGAAGATAGGCCATCTCATAATGCTCCTGAATGGCTTCAGAAATATCTGCAAGCTTCACTTCGTAAAATCTTCCATAGCTAGTGCCGCCTATGTATCTCCTGCCGTCAGGGGCACGCAGAATCCATTGATACAAGTCACCTTCCCAGCCCCAAACAACAGAAGGGAATTCGGCCAATATTTCATGGCCTTTTGGAATTTGGCTGAGGTCTTCGCTTTCCCACGGACATTGCCAGCGCAGCGTCATGTCCATCAGTCGTACCCCTTAACTGTGCGAGTGTGACCGAGAAGCATGGTTGCTTCTACATAATGCGCCGCATCGTCAAATGCTGTAAACGGTCCCTCTAGGAATGACCAATATTCGTACTCAACAGGCTTTGGCGCGAAGAAGATGCCAGGCTCGCCAAGGCCTTTGACCGCCATAGGCAGCAGTTCTTCAACGTCATACTCAATCCCTTTGGGGTTGTATTTAGAAGGTTTTTGAGTGATGCGATAGCGAGCCATTTGATGCAATAGTGAGCCATTTTACCTTACCAAGGGCAATGGCAAAAGTCAAGGGCGCTGCCGGGAATCGAACCTCGGAATTCCATGATATGTGCATAGCGTGTGCCAACACTACAGCGCCAGTGACCCCTCGATTTGTGCATCATTGACAACTAAATGAAGATGCCTGCAAGCCTGTGCGCACAGTGTAAAGCCGTCTTCGTTGTCAAGCTAAGCATGAGGAGTGTTATTGCCTGTATTCACAGGACTTGGGCTTGTTGCGGCGTCCAGAAATTTCCAGACCGTGCAGAGCAAGAACGCAGACTAGAGAATGGCAGCCCGAACATGCGGACCTAAGCCTCTAGCTGGAAAATGACGAAGGAGCAAGCGTGCAAGCAGGGGCTTGCCCTCTGTCGTTGACAAGCATAGCACAAAGCCCCAAAAGAATTGCGTCATCCTTGGCCTTTGTCACGGAGGTAAATCACCGCCTGCTCCAAAGTGCTAATTAGATCGTTTGCGTTGCCGAGCATCAAATTACACTTCTGGCAACACAGAGAAGGCGCCCGAAAGCGCCTGGGAATTTCAATTGTTACAAGCAATTAAGACGAATAATCTGGAAGGGAAGTATTTGGACTTTCAAAAAAAGAAATTGCTCGACTATGTTTAGTGGCCGAAAGTTCGGGAGCTTTTCCTGTCCAAAATAAAGAACGAGATTGGCGCAGCCAGAAGTCCCTATCCAGCCATTGATTGGACGATTGGCCGAGGTCGCTAAAAAGCCATGCAGCAGTAGCAGCGGCAAGCTTCTCAAGGCTTTGGCTTTCTTTTTCGCCTAGCTCTGCGCTCACCATGGCATTGACCACGGTATGAACTCGTTCGTCACGACTGATGTCTTGCGAAACAGTGCGCATGCCCACGTCACCAGTTTGCCGGAAGAAAGGCAATGCAACGAAGAAAATAGAACGTTCCATAATGCCTGCTTTAAGAATGGGATGGGCAGAATGCTCGTTCCATGCTTTTAAGATGTTCATCACTTCCTTTTCATCTTTCGCACTGGTTCCATGGGCATCAGCTACATAGTTCAACGCATCCAAGTGACGATCTTCATCATCTTGGTTTGAACGCAGCGTTTCAATAATGCCAAGCGTGGATGGCAGTTCGCGCTTCATGCCTTCTTCCAAAAGCTCCTTCACGGGAATTTCAAGATGCCGCAAAGCCAATGCCTTGAACAACGTGCTTTCAGCGCCTTCCGTGATCTTTCCTTTGGCTACGGGCACTGGCTGCCAAGAGCGCTTTTTAGCAAGAACGCTCAGATAAGGGCTTTTTTCAACGGCGGTGTTCATTTTTATTCAGTGCAATGTAAAAGAAGAGAAGAAAACAAAGGGCCGACGCTTCGGCCCAAGGAAAAGAAACAATGGGGAAAAGGGTCATTCAGCGCAACTGGAGCAGAAACCTGCGTCCAAGTTGTAAGACACACCATCTTCTAAGGGCTCGTTGTCATCGAGTCCGAACATACTCTTAAAATCGTCATCTAGAGCAGCGTAAGCGTCATCTTTTCGCTGCATGTCAGGCATGACTTGCAGCGAATAATAGAGGCTTGTCTGAGGAGATTCTAGCCAATCTTGAAGGAAGACACGGTCATAAACCACCACATCGCTCCATGAATTATATGAGTAGCCATGGAATAATCCTGATATTTGGTACAAAGACACCACTCCATTGGCCACTTTCTTGAAGGTTTCCCAGCCCACTTCGGCAGCAATTTCTACTTCGCCATAGTCAAAACTCTCCACGCCGAAGGTGCCAGAGTCACGATCAACAAGACGGCCAATGGGAGGGGCGATTTCAGGCGTAGTGGTGAATCCTTTCCTGTCCAGGTAGCGATAAGAGCATGATGCCGTGGGGGCAATACAAAAGGCTCGTTCCATCTTGTACTGGCGAGCCACTTCAGCAGCAGCGTCTATGCCGCTTGCAAGGGCCCACACGGCCTCTCCAGCCATCGTGCTACACCAATGCCCCACCCAAGTGCTTTCGTCATACAGGAGGGCCTCTAGGGCCTTTCCGAAGTCCTCGTATGAAATGCCATGGATGGAAAGGAAGTTTGCTAGCCCTAGAATACCTAGCCCCACTTGACGATCAACAGCAGGATCTAAGTATTCACCAGTATCACCCACTCCCGTGACGGCATGCAGCTTGCATAGCTGAAGCATTCCTTCGCTAAACGCTTCTTCCATGTTGTCCAATGAGCATGCCCCTAGGTTCACATGCTGCAAGAGACAGGTGCCACGATGCTTCAGCCAAATCTCTTCACAGACATTAGGCCAAATACGCTCACCACTATCATCAAATCGTTTTTTGGTGAGCCACATGTCACCACTTGCAATTCCTTTCAACAATGCATCAATCAATTCATCAGATGCATTATCAAGTAAATTATCATCTACAGTCAGTGATCGCTTCACCCATGGCAGTTCAACTCGACTTGCCTGGATAAATTCCATGGCATCAGGATGGTCATAATCAAGATGAAGAGTGATGGCGCCATTGCGAAACTTACCACCACGGCGCAACACTTCGTTTAGCTTGCTATAAATACCAGCAAAGCTAACAGGACCACTAGCTACTAGCCCCTTACCATTGTCTTCTCCTTTTGCTCGTAGCTTGGAAAGATTTATTGCTGCTCCTGCTGCATTACGAAGCGCATGGCTAACAAATCGCCAGGAAGCTTCAATGCCATCTGGCCCTTCCATTGTATCTTCAACTACAAAAGTTGTGCAAGACACTGGTAGACGGCTTTCAGGAGAATCAAGCCAATCTTGCACTCGCCCAGTACGAGCAATCTTCTCACAACGTGCGTTTTTCTTTAGTTCCATAAGACAACAAAGGCCCGCTGGGCGGGCCGCAATGAACACTGCCTAGCTTAGCTTACGATGCCAGCGCCTTGGCAAAATTCTCAGCTTCCCCTTTGGTTTTGAAATAATAAGGTTTGCCATCATGGGCAATAAACCAAGAGAAATCAGAGCGGCTATGGACTGGCCATATTTTGATGGCACCAATCTTGAACGGTGACGCTAGGTCATCCATGGGAAACATAATGCTCATGATCCAAAGCAATAAAGTTTAGTCAACAGCATACACCATTCATCCATCGCTACCAATCAGGATATGTATCTATTGTTACCTCACAAGATTGATGCATCAAGAAGATCTCATAGCCATCGCAATTGGTATAGCTATTTTTGTAATACCTTTTCTTTTCTATTTGCATGAACTTACGAAACAGCTTAATAGTTTTATTTGCATAGCGTTCATTTGGAATGAATATACGCCATACGCTTCTCACTTCGATCAAGGCATCAAATGCCCTGTTGTAGTTCATTGCCATGGCAAACCAAAATGCTCCTTGAAACAGAGGTTCAGCATAACCCATGCCTTTTCCCATTGAAATCTTAAGAAATTCTGTAATTTTGACAGTTCAATCGCCCAAACCCCAGTAAAACCGTCACGATCGACCCACAGGGCAATATATGATAGGCATAAGCGCAGCAGCGTCTCTCGATCAGCTCCGGCTTGATCGATGGTTGTTAACAGCGGCAAAGAAAGGTCAATCGACCTTCCTCCAGCTTCTCTCGAAACAGTTTCCTAAGAAACCTTCGCTAGAAGATCGCTACGAGCAAGAGCCCCCAAGGCGTTCCTTCCCAAGCGATCTTCTTCTCAACCATCTCTCAATTAATCGCTTCCTGCTTAAATGCTGGTAAATAGCTTCCAGCCGCTGAAATTATGCGCAGCAGCAACATTGCTTAACATAATAATTTTTATGGTAAATTGTTTTATAAACTAAGAAACTATCGCCGCCTTGGGGCGGCTAACACACACAGAGCATTGATAGTCATAGATGGTTGATAGTCATAGATGGTTGATGCTCGCACCACAGTGTCCTCACTGCTTGTCATTGAAGCCCGTACCGTTCGGACAGTACGCACTGGCTTCTGCCGTCATCAGCAATAAACAAGCCCCTACGCTCCATTAAACACCTGCCTGGTCGATGTGTTCAGCGTGAACATATGGTAAAAACTCGATTGAAAATTACCCCCCGCTTGGTTTGGGGTACCCGGCCCTCCACGCCATAAAACTACCACGCTACTGCTCTATAACGCTATAGTGATATTACGTTTGACAATTACCCGGCAACGTCTACCGTGATATAATGCTAGCGTTATATGTTGTGAGTGAGAATTGTTCTCGGTAAGGGGGGATTAACTCTATCAGTCTATGAGATAGGGCGCCAGCTATAAAGCGGCGCCCATGATTTAATCAGCCTATAAAGCAACGAAGCATGATTAACCCATTACTTAACGCCCATTTTCTGGCTTGAATTAATGCATCACCTGGGCAATCGGCTTCAATTGAAATATTTTCAGAGCCTAGAGTGTGGAGAATAATAACAGGATATATCATTTGTTACCCTCTTTAGTGATACGTCGCCATACTAACCAGGTGATAGCTTGAATTTGAGCGGCTGAATATTCAGCTTGCAGGATAGAATTGATAGTGGCGGCCGCTAATCTGTAGTCTGCTGAGATGGCATGGTAGGTCTTAGGAGAGATCTTAGGTGTCTTAGTGGTGGGGATATATCCGCCGGTCCAGATAGCGTATGCGTGGCCATCAACGCATACGCTATCACCCCCAATGATACAATCATAAAACGCCCTAACTTTAAGACCTCCTAATACCTTTAGACAATCGTCACCGGATAAAATGGCTAATGCCTTAACCTTATTAGCATTATAGGTGCCGACCTTTGCGAGGTCGGCCGCATCGTGACCGCCCATGGAATAGGCTCGAATCATAGAGTCAGCATCAACTAAATTTCTCTCCCATCTATTGTTGGGGGAGAGTGCAGCGATCACGCCAGCCGCAGTGTCAAGCGTTACGTTATAGCGCGCTGCCGTGATTTGGGCCGCATGATTGGCGGCGTGATACCAGTCTGCACCGTTGATGGTTTCAAGATCAGTAGCCTTAAAGAACACAGCCAGGATGTTACCGTAGGTAATGGGAATCATGATTGCAAGCAAGCAAGGTTTAAGGAATAGAATTTAGATAAAATCAGAATATTTAACTAGTTTCTGGGTTGGAAACCTGCCGCTATAAATAGCGGCCGCAGCTTGTAACACAATCTCGGAGAATAATATCCACTGAATAGAATTGGGGGCGTTATTAGCTTCCCAAGTGAGCCATTCTCCATTGAAGCTGTCATCAGCGCCCAGCTCGATATGGTGCCAATCATGAACCGCGCGGAATTTAGCGTTGGCTGATTTAGTTAAGTGGGGGTGGTTGTTGTGTACGGTGCTGATATTTAGCGTCGCAAACTTTTTAAATTCTGCTTTGCATTCTGCCAGACTGATGTCACCTGTCCAGAATTTAACGACACAAGGAATAGCTAGGAATTCCTGTTCAATCCAAGTATTTAGCGTGAGCAGCTCGGCCCTGGAAGGAGGGTATGTGGCGCCGTCCTGGTACGCCTTGGCAAATAGCGCAACAGAACGGGACTCTAAGCAGCTTGTCTGGCCCATTGAGGCATGCATGGCGATCACGGCGAAGGAATAGGGCGTCGCGGCCCTGGTACACATTATTGCCCATATGGGCGCCCATTTAATAGGAATCCACCCATTGATCAGCAGCCTTGATAGATAGGGCGCTATATGGCCACTGATAAGTTGCTAAGCTTATAAGTGCCCGCTTTAGGGCGCTTTGATCAGTCTGGCTTATCAACGCCACGGCGCTAGCGATCCGCTGACAGATTAACCTGCTAAGCTAATTCTAAATAAACAGTAGTGTTTATTGCCAACAGATAACAGATACTATCTATTCTAAATAAACAACAGATACTATCTATTACTAATAAACAGTAGATACTATCTATTCTAAATAAACAAC
>Ga0214921_10005632_pt1 | contig 17605 bp, 13 predicted proteins | sample LL1505_MetaG_FD_177992 | JGI IMG/M metagenome (GOLD analysis project Ga0214921, IMG submission 177992) | Freshwater microbial communities from Lake Lanier, Atlanta, Georgia, United States - LL-1505 | ecosystem: Environmental > Aquatic > Freshwater > Lake | place: USA: Georgia | collected...
TATTTTACTAAATTTATTTGCTGGATTTGTGAGGTAAAACTCATGATTTCTTGCAAATAAATTTAGGTTAAAACTGGTTTGGAGTCAAGTGTTTATTGGGGTTAAGGGGTATTTCAGGATGAACTAACAAAGCTGAAAAAAGCAAAGTCAAAATTGCCAATATCAAACTCAAATATAAAGTGGCAACAAAGCGACGATTCTCTAAAGAAAAATGCGAAATTTTCTTTTCTGCTGTGGTCTTTTCTCCAACAACTTTTTCACCTTCAATAATAGTTTTCTTCTTTAAAATTCTTTTAAGAAGAATTCTTTCAATAACAAAAACCCAAAATAAATAAAATAAAATTGGAGTAAGTGCTGGCCAAAGCTTTAATATGAACCTCATAATTATTTCTTAGTTATAAATGTTGTGTTTTTGTTGAAATTGTTTTTCTTACGCTTAAATCAATGAATAGAGTTCTTCTTAAATTTAAAAACAAATCTTTTAATAACTATGATTATTTTTCCTGCAATAGATTTAAAAAATGGACATTGTGTGCGTCTTTATAAAGGCGATATGGATCAGGCAACAATTTTTAATGACAATCCAGCTGCGCAAGCCAGAGAGTTTGAGAGTCAAGGTTTTAAATATTTACATGTTGTTGATTTAGATGGGGCAGCTTCTGGAAATTCAGTAAATGAAAAATCTGTGAAAGAAATTTTATCTGCTGTTAAAATTCCAGTACAACTTGGCGGCGGAATTAGAACTATCGCAGCAATTGAAAAATGGATAGCACTTGGAGTTTCTCGTGTAATTCTTGGTACAGTTGCGGCAAAAAATCCTGAATTGGTAATTGAGGCTTGTAAAAAATTTCCAGGTAAAATTGTGGTAGGAATTGATGCGAAGCATGGAATGGTAGCAACTGAAGGTTGGGTTGAAACTTCAGAAATTACCGCATTAGATTTGGCAAAGAAGTTTGAAAATTCTGGCGTTGCAGCAATTGTTTATACCGATGTTTCTCGTGATGGAGCCTTAGAAGGCGTAGATATTGAAGGAACTAAACATTTAGCTGAAAATCTATCGATTCCAGTAATTGCTTCTGGTGGAGTTGCTTCCATTAGAGATGTTAAGCAAGTTAAGGCTTTAGATAAAGTTGGTGTTGTAGGTTTGATAGTTGGAAGAGCGCTTTATGACAAGATGGTTGATGCGAAGGATTTGGCTAGTCTTTAGTACTAACCCTCGGTTGAGCGTAGTCGAAACCATCGGAAGATTCCTGCCGTGATTTAAATCCGCAGCAAGAACCTTCCAATTGTTTCGACTACGCTCAACCGACGGTTAAGTTAAAACAGTAATATTTTAACAATGAGTATGGAGGTTATTTGATAATCTAAATTTCCATATTGAATATTACTAAAAAGAAATTAGCCTGCACAACCGTTTTTACCCCGCTCACATTTTTTCCACAAAATTAATTTTTAAAATATGCGTTATTTAGCCTTAACTCCTAAAGACAGAGAGGAGATGTTGAAAGTTATCGGCGTGAAAAATGTCGATGAACTTTTTGATGCCGTTCCTTCGGAATTCTTATTAAAATCTCCAATTCAAGGTCTTGAAAATCATCAAGGTGAAATTGAAGTTGAACAATTTTTAAAAGCTTTCGCAGCAAAAAATCGCTCGGCTGGTGAGGGTCCATTCTTCCTTGGTGCTGGTATTAATCGTCACCATGTTCCAGCATCTGTTGATCATATTATTCAGCGTTCAGAATTTCTAACTTCTTACACGCCTTATCAGCCAGAAATTTCGCAAGGAACTTTGGCGGTAATTTTCCAGTTCCAAAGTATCATTGCGCTTTTAACTGGAATGGAAGTTGCTAATGCTTCTATGTACGATGGCGCAACTTCTTTGTCTGAAAGCTGTTTAATGTCTCTTCGCATTAAACAAGGTAGAAAAAATATTGCTCTTCATGGACATGTAAATCCTGATTACGTTGAAGTTACAAAAACTTATTTAGAGCTTTCTGAAAGTAAATTTGTTTCTGCTGATAAATTAGATGAAAACTGTGCAGCATTGATCGTGCAATATCCTGATTTTTACGGAACTGTTGAAGATCTTGATGTTTTAAGAAAAAAATGCGATGCGGTTGGTGCTTTATTAATAGTAGTTACAACTGAAATTTTATCTCTTGGTCTTTTAAATGCCCCTAAACAAGCTGACATCGTAGTTGGTGAAGCAGCGGGTTTGGGAGTTGGTTTAAATTTCGGTGGACCATTACTTGGGTTTTTTGCCTGTAGAAAAGAATTTGTCAGACAAGTTCCGGGAAGAATTTGCGGCGCAACCACAGATGTTGATGGCAAAGAAGGTTATGTATTAACTTTAAATGCCCGTGAACAACATATTCGTCGCGAAAAAGCAACTTCAAATATCTGTTCAAATCAAGGTCTATGCGCTACTGCATTTACAATTCATGTTTCTTTACTTGGTGAAATTGGCTTTAAAAAATTAGCTTTAATTAACCATAAAAAAGCCTGCGATTTAGCTGATCTTTTAGAAAAAGTTAAAGGTGTAAAAGTTCTAAATGACAGCTTCTTTAACGAGTTCACTATTGAGCTTTCAAAAGACGCTAAAGAAGTTAATAAAAAATTATTAGCCAAAAATATTATCGGTGGTTTTGCTGATGGTAAAAAAATGGTTGTGGCAGTTAGTGAATTAACTAGTGCGCAAGATATGAAAATTTTTGCTAAGGAATTGGGAGAAATTCTGGTTTAGAAATTAAGTTTGTACCGTGGTACTCTAACGCCCCTAACCACTCCTTATCAAGGAGGGGAATGCTTTAGCACCGAATACGGAGTAGTTCCCCTCCTTGATAAGGAGGGGTTAGGGGCGGTAGAAAACACAAACTCCGAGTTAATAAAAGAAATAAAACATAAATATGACATTCATTCCAAAAGAAATTCCAAAAGAAATTGGTTTAAACCAAGAAACTGAACTTTTAATTAGACAATCACGCACAGGCGCTTGCGGAGTGGATCTTCCTGAAATTGCTAATTTCAATTTACGCATCGGTCAAAAAAGTCGTGAAAAAATTGGTTTAGCTGAAGTTAATGAACCGCAAGTTATCAGGCATTTTGTGCGTCTTTCTAAACAAAATTATTCAATCGATTCTGGTTTTTATCCGCTTGGTTCTTGCACCATGAAACATAATCCGCGCTTGAATGAAAAAATGGCGCGTTTGGCTGGTCTTTCCGACATTCATCCTTTGCAAGATGAATCTACAGTTCAAGGTGCTTTAGAACTAATGTATAATTTACAAAACTGGCTTTCAACTTTAACTGGCTTAGGCGCGGTTTCTTTGGCTCCAGCAGCTGGTGCGCAAGGTGAACTTTCTGGAATGCTAGTTATCAGAAAAGCTCTTTTATCTAAAGGTGAAAATAGAAAAATTGTTTTAATTCCAGATTCTGCTCATGGAACAAACCCTGCAACAGCAGCAATGTGCGGTTTTCAAATTAAAGTTATTCCTTCTGATTCTGAAGGTTTAGTGAATCTTGAATTATTTAAAAAATTAATTGCTGATCATGGTCGCGATATTGCCGCTATTATGATTACCAATCCAAATACTTGTGGAAAATTTGAAAAAAATATCAAAGAAATTGCTGATTTGGTTCATGCAGTTGGTGGATATTTTTATTGCGATGGAGCTAATTACAACGCTATTGTAGGCAAAGTTCGCCCTGCTGACATTGGTGTTGATGTTATGCATTTTAACTTACATAAAACTTTCTCAACTCCTCATGGTGGTGGTGGTCCAGGTTCTGGACCAATCGCAGTTCGTAAAGATCTTTTAGAATTTTTACCAACTCCTCATGTAGTAAAAGAGGGCGATGTTTTCCGCTTTATTGCTCACAAAAATTCAGTAGGCAAGGTTAAAGGTTTTAATGGTCAATTTGGTATGCATGTTCGTGCTTTGACTTACATCTTGTCTCATGGCGCCGATGGTTTACAAAAAGTTGCCGAAGATTCAGTTCTAAGCGCTAATTACATTTTAGCAAAATTGAAAGATCATTATTTTGTGCCATTTCCGGGAAATTGTATGCATGAATGTTTGTTAACTGACAAAATTCAAAAAGCCAAAGGCATTTCTACTCTTGATATTGCTAAGGCTCTTGTTGAATATGGTATGCATCCAATGACAGTGTTTTTCCCACTTGTGGTTCAAGGTGCAATGCTAATTGAACCAACAGAAACCGAAACTCGTGAAACAATAGATGAATTCATTGCAAATATGATTTATATTGCTAAGGAAGTGGAAGCTGGAAATGGCGATCGTTTTCACAATTATCCTCTTTCAACTCCAAGAAGAAGATTGGATGATGTTAAAGCAGCAAAAACTCCTATTTTAACTTGGATGGATCAATAAATAATGCATAAAAAACAACAGGCTTTTACTCTTTTAGAATTAACAATTGTTTTAGTGGTCATTGCCATAATGACGGTTGGTATATTTAAGGGCGCTGGCTTAGTTAATTCGTCAAAAATTAGCGTTGCCAGATCTCTTACAGAAAGGTCTCCAGTTCCTAAAATTGATGGGCTTGTTGTTTGGTATGAAACTTCTTCTCTTGACAGTTTATTAAAATCTGAGGCTTCTAATAATTCTACAGTTACCACTTGGTATGATTTAAATCCCACTTCAGTTGCCTTGCGGGAAAATACTCTAGTTACTAAAACTGGCGCCGTAAAATATGTAAAAAATGGCATTAATAATGTTCCTAGTCTGCAATTTAGTAGTAAGAATGATCTCTCGGTAGCTAATCTTCAATTAGCTGCTTTTTCTCAAGGCTCTACTGCTCAAAATACGGTTTTTCTTGTTTTTAAACAACAGTCAAGAACTTACATATCAACTGATGAAAGATGGATTTTAGATTCTCACTTTTTAGCTTCTAGTTCTGCAATTGGTTATGCAGATATTTCTGGGGTGGATACTGTGCGCTCTAATTCTGGCACTACAGTTTATAGTGGAGCTACCAATCCTCCAAGTTTTGGTGACGAAAAATCATTTATCGTTGCTGTATATTACGATCAAGCTTATACCAAAGCTTATGTTAATGATACAACTGTTGTAGCTGGCGGTGGTTATTTTAATGCCACTCCAGGTTCTAACAAAATAACTGGTCTAACCATAGGATCTTTAAAGAATGATAATAATGCTGGTCGTTTTGTGGGCCTAATATCTGAAATTATAATTTATAATCGCGTTTTGAAGAGCGACGAGCGTAAAGATATTTTTGCATATCTTTCAAAAAAATACAGCATACCAGTTGCAGGAATTTAAGGACTTTATTTATGAACAAAGAATTTAATCGCTTAACTAAATGGATCCCGCAACAAGTGCGGGATGACAAATTGGGAGTGCGGGATGACAAGGGTGGGCATAAAAAAACAGCATTTACCCTTGTTGAATTATCAATTGTTTTGATTGTAATTCTTATAATAATCACTGGAGTGTTGAAGGGTGGCGCTTTAACTCAAACTTCCAGAATTCTTGGTGCTAGATCAATAACTGCTAAATCAGTTGTACCGCAAATTAATGGACTGGTTGCTTGGTATGAAACATCAACAAAAAATAGTCTTTTGGAGAATCAGGCTTCTAATGGTGCTCAAATTACCACATGGTATGATATTGGATCAAGCCCAACTGTTCCTGCACCAAATACTTTAACTAAAACTCCTGCGGCAGCAAATGTAACTTATGTTGACGAAGGGATTAACAAAGTTCCAAGTATATTATTTGATGGCTCATCATCTTCTTCTAAAATCACTTTACCGTCTTTTTATCAAGGCTCTTCTGCGCAAAACACAATCTTCTTAGTTTTTAATCCAAGCTCTTTAACAAGTCGAGCTACTCTTTTTGATTCAATTTCAAGTGGCAGCACTGCTTCAATTGGAATTCAAAGTAATGCCGTAATAATCAATGCCGGAACGCTTCTTGCGGATCAGCAACGATTGAAACTAACAACTCTTATATTGTAGCAGCTTATTTTAATGGCACAATTTCTAAAATTTACATGAATGATTCAGAAACCGCAGTAGCTTCTGGAAACTCCGGCTCTAACGCTTTAACAGGGCTAACCATCGGCGCTACTAAATCAGGAACAGAAATGTTTACTGGCATGATTTCTGAAGCTATTATTTATGATCGCATATTGGCAATTCAAGAGAGAAGGGATGTGTTTAGATATCTGGCAGATAAATATAAAATTACTGTTACTGGTATTTAAGTCATAGATAATAATGAAAGAAGGCCTCAAAAATAAACTAAACAACTTTTTTCTGAGTAATCAATTTTTACGCGCCGTAAGAATTTTTATTAATCAAAAATTACGACCATTTTTTTTAAAAGTTATAGCTGGGTTAATAGCTCTAATAGTTCTGGTTGTAGTTGTCATGCAAATCGCTAAACCAGCTTATCTAAAAGAAATATATCAAAAATCTTCCTTTTATTTTCTGAGACAACTCAATCTTGATAATCAAGAATTCGGTAAAATTAATGTTAGTGGAAATAAACGCACTTCAACAGAACAAATAATTGATATTGTTAAAAAAGTAAAAAACTCTTCTGACTCAAATAATTCTAAAGATATTTATGAGCCTTTAATTCAAAAAATAACCTTTGATATCAAGAAACAATTACCATGGATTAATCAAGTTTTGATTACCAGAAACATGCCAAATATTATTAATATTGCAGTAACTGAATATGAGCCATTCGCACTTTGGTATTACAATGATGCAAAATATATTACAGATAAAGATGGTAACACGGTTTTAGTTGATGATGTAAAAGAATTTGAAAATCTTATTATAATTTCTGGAGATGATGCTAATAATCATGTGAATTCTCTGTTTAATATTTTTACAATTGATCCAAATTTGAGTTCACAAGTTTACTCTGCAAATTGGTCAGGAGGCAGGAGATGGGATATTAGACTCAATAGTGGTCTTCTAATTAAGTTGCCAGAAAGCAATATTGGAGATGCGTGGAATAGTTTGATAAAAATTTATAATATGCAGGGTTCTGTTGTGGGGTTGAATGTAATTGATCTTAGAATTGGTGGGAAGATTTATTTGGAATATGGTGAATCGGTTATTAAAGAGATTAAAGATTTATAAGAAATTTTTTACGATACTATAATTTGTCATGTTGAGCGCAGCGAAACATCTCATTATGCAGGAAAAGATCCTTCGCTTCTTTCAGGATTGACAGGTAGTAATTAACACAATTCTCTTGCTAATTTTCCCATGAGCAAAATATTATTACAAAAATCCTATTCTTTATAATTCATCTCTCCTTGTCATTCCCACGAAGGCGGGAATCCAGAATGTTTTGAAAAATGTGGATTCCCGCCTTCGTGGGAATGACAAGTGGAAATAATTAATAAATTTAAAAAACCAACCCACCTAAATGACGAAGAATCTTAAAAAAGGAAAAATCGTTGCTTGCCTTGATATGGGGTCTTCCAAAGTGGTTTGCCTTATTGCTTCAATTGATAATGGTGAAGTAAGAATTTTGGGCTATGGCCACAAAGAGTCCAAAGGCATTATGGGCAGCGCTGTTTCTGATATGAGATTAGCGCAAAAGGCTGTTACCAATGCTGTTGCTGAAGCTGAAAGAATGGCGGGTTTAAATATTGATCGTCTATTAGTTGGAATTTCTGGAAGTCAAGTTAAATCAAGTCGTAAAGAAGTCAGCGCTAAAATTGTCTCTGATATTGTTAAAGCCTCTGACATTACAAGCTTGGCAAATATGGTGCGTAGTAAATTCAAGAAAAAAAATCGCGAAGTAATTCATCTAATTCCTCTTCAATATCGTATTGATAATTTAGCTCCAGTAGAAAATCCACGCTACATGTCGGGGGAAAAATTGTATGCTAAATTTCACATTATTTCCACTCCTCAAGCTGTTATAAAAAACATTGAAAATTGTTTAAGAAAATGCCAAATATCAGTAAATAATTATATCGTTGAGCCTTACGCATCAAGTCTTTCTTGTCTTACTGAAAACGAAAATAATCTTGGAACTTTATTGGTTGATATTGGTGGAAGCTCAACATCTTTTTGTATTGTTTTGAATGGAAAATTATTTTATGTGGGCAATTCTCCCGTTGGTGGAATTCATGTTACCAAAGACATATCAACAATTTTAAATATTAGTTTTGAATCAGCTGAAAAAGTAAAAAGTCTTAATAATTCTTTGTTGATCAGTCCGCTAGAAGAAAAAGAAATTATTAAATTAAAAACATCCGATCCCAATGATGGGCCAAATATGATTAAAATTAATCGCTTAGAACTTCGTGATATCATGAAGGCAAGGCTGGAAGAGATGTTTGAGTTGGTAAAAGAAAATTTACAAAAAGCAGGAATACCTTTGAATGTAATGAGTAATATTGTTTTAACTGGCGGCGTTACTTCAACTGTTGGTATTGATAGATTAGCGTCAGAGGTTTTTAAGAAGAATGTTAGAATTGGTTATCCAAATAAAATTGAAGGAGTTGCAACAGAGATTCTCAGTCCAACTTATTCTTGTTGTTTGGGGATGATGGTGTTTTTGAGAAATATGTATTTGAAAGAGAAAATCAAAGATGGATTTGAAGCGAAGAATAATTGGTTTAGGAAGTTTATTGAGAAATTGGCTTCAGCTTAAGTCCTCTTTGCAAAAGAAGGTGGATTAAAATTGCGCTAGCAATTTTAAGACGGGTGATTTATTTGCAAATCCGAACTCGTTTTATCTACCGCCCCTAACCCCTCCTTATCAAGGAGGGGGACTAAACTGAATTCGTAGCAACTTCTCTCATTTATAAGGAGGGAGATTAAAAAGAACTCGGAGTATTTCCCCTCCTTGATAAGGAGGGGTTAGGGGCGGTAGATAAGGCGCATTCCAACTTTAAAAACCTAAACCACCTCAAACCCACAACCAAACCCCTGAAATATCTTCTCAAAAGTAGGAAAGCTAGTATCAATCATCGAGGCATCATCAATCTCAACGCCATTTTCCAAAATCAATCCCATCACCAAAAAAGACATAGCAATTCTATGATCCATCGCTGTAGAAATTTTCACCAAATTTTTCGGTTGAGAAATTCCACCTTGAACTTCTAAAAAATCATCTCCCATTTTTAACTCAACTCCGCAATTTTTTAAGTTCTTAGCAATCATCAATAAACGATTACTTTCCTTAACTTTCAATTCTGCAAGTCCATTCATCTTAGTTTTTCCAACAGCATTTGCCGCCGCAACTGCTAAAACAGGGTATTCATCAATCATAATTGGCGCACGGTCTGCTGGCACTTCAACAGCTTTTAATTCACTTGACTCAACAATAATATCAGCAACTTTTTCTCCACCAATTAAGCGTTGATTTACCAATTCAATTTTTCCACCCATTTCAATCAGTGTAGTAATAATGCCATCTCGTAACGGGTTTACGCCAACATTTTTAATAGTGATTTTAGAATTTTTTACCAAAAGTGCCGCAACAATTAAAAATGCTGCTGAAGAAATATCTCCAGGAACATTAAAATCTTTAGCATCAAATTCTTGCAAACCTTTGTAAGAAATTTTTGTTGCTGATTTGCCATTTAGTTCAAATTTTTCTCTTTTGATATTTAGTCCTAAATAATCCATCATGATTTCGCTGTGATCTCTGCATCTTTCTGGCTCAATAACTGTTGTGGTTCCATTAATAGAAAGGCTGGCAAGCAACACACAACTTTTAACTTGCGCTGATGCAACTTTCATGGTGTAAGAAATTGGCAAAGCATTTTTTGCGCCAATTACTACGAAAGGCATTAAGTTATTTTGCCTAGCAATAATTTTTGCACCAATTTCAGTGATTGGTTCAAAAACGCGTCCCATTGGGCGTTTTCTAAGCGAGGCATCACCTGTGAAAAATGAAGTAAAATTATAAGGACAAACTAAACCCGCCATTAATCTGGCTGCCGTACCAGAATTTCCCATATCTAAAATATCGTCAGGTTCAGCAAGTCCAGCAATTCCAGAGCCATTAACAATCCATGAACCATCATTTTCTTTTTTAATATCAACTTGCATTAAACGCAAAGCGGCGGCGGTTTTAAGAACATCTTCGCCTTCAAGCAAGCCAGAGATTTTACTTTTTCCATGGGCAAGGGCGGCAAAAATTAATGAGCGATGGGAGATTGATTTATCTCCAGCAACGGTGATTTCGCCTTTTAGGGGGATGTCTTTTTTGTATGAGCGTAAGATGTGCATAATGAAAATGAGAATATGAGTGTGTGTTATCTACCGCCCCTAACCCCTCCTTATCAAGGAGGGGGACAAAAAGCATCCCTCCTTATCAAGGGGGATGCTGACGCACCGAACTTAGAGCAGTTCCCCTCCTTGATAAGGAGGGGTTAGGGGCGGTAGATACCGCGAGTGAGCGCTTTAACTAACTAAAACCCCAAACAATTATTAATCAAAACTAAAATCTGATTCAAAAAAACAACAAAAACCAAATTGAAAATCGCAATCAAAAACACAATCAACTTAATGTTAGAAATATCCTCAACCGCCATCACAGAATCCTTCTTCGGCTCATCAAAATACATCACCTTCACAATTCTCAAATAATAAAAAGCACTAATCACACTAAATAAAATTGCCACAATAGGTGCAATTACAAAGCCACCGCGAACCGCAGCCATAATAACAAAAAGCTTAGAGAAAAACCCTGCAAAAGGCGGGATTCCAGCAGTTGAGAACATCAAGACAGTCAAAGAAAAAGCCATCACAGGATTAGTTTTTGAAAACCCAGCCAAAGATGAAATGGCAAAAACTTTTTCATTTTCATCATCCTTTCCATCATTTTTCTCATTTGAACTTTTTAACAAATTTAAAAATCCAAATGTTCCCAAAGACAAAACCACATAAACTATCATGTAAAGTACACAAGCTGCGGTTGCTTCTTTATTTAAGGCGGCAAGTGCCAACAAAACAAATCCAACATGACCAACCGAACTGTAAGCAAAAAGTCTTTTCAAATTCTTTTGCCAAATTGCACCAAAACTTCCAACAGCTAAAGAGGTGAGGGCGACGAAAATTAAAATTTGATCTAATCCTTTCCAAGAAATTAAAACCACAGTGAATAAGCGAATCAAAACCAAAACTGCACTGAATTTGGCAATTGTAGCGAAGAAAGTGGTAACAATGGTTGCAGAACCTTCATAAACATCTGGCGCCCACATGTGAAATGGTGCGGCAGAAATTTTAAAGAACATGGCGGTAATTACCAAAATGAATCCAAACATCACTGGCATTGGAATGGAATCTTGTCCTGCTTTGTAAAGTTCTGATAGAGTTGTGAAATTTGTAGTGCCTGAAAAACCGTAAATCATGGAAATTCCAAAAAGCAAAATTCCTGAAGCAACTGATCCTAAAATAAAATATTTCAAACCAGCTTCGGAAGATTTTGGAGATTTTTTATTAAGTGCAGCTAAAAGATAAAGCGACAGGCCTTGAAGCTCTAAAGCCAAATAGAAAACCAAAAAGTCATTAGCTGAAATTAATAACATTGCACCAACGGAAGCAATCATCAAAAGAGCTAAAAATTCAGCACTAATTTTTTGGACTGTGTATAAAAAGTTTAGAGAAAATAAAATTACCACTGTAAGCAAAGCACAAATCATGGCTTTCACAAAGGCGGTGAAGAAATTGCTAACAAACATATTATTGAAGGCAACTTCTGGTTGTGTGAAGCTTTTAAAAACTAAACAAAGAGAAACTGCGCAGAAGATTAAAGATAATAAATGTGAGGCGTAAAAAAATTCTTTAAATTTTTTAGATAAAAAAACATCAGACATTAAAATGATTAATGCGCCAAGGAATAAAGATATTTCTGGTAATATTACTGTAAGGTTCATTTTTGTTTTTTTTAATTATCGTTTTTAAATTTTAGTCAGAATTCGTTTATCTACCGCCCCTAACCCCTCCTTATCAAGGAGGGGAACTAAAAGCATTCCTCCTTATCAAGGAGGGGAACTAAAAGCATTCCTCCTTATCAAGGAGGAGAACTGCTCCGAGTTCGGTTTTAATCATCCTCCCCTTGAGGGAGGATCGAAGCTGCTAAAGCAGCTTCGAGGAGGGGCTTCTCGTCACGAACTCAAGATTTCTGACCCCTCCTCGAATCGCTTCGCTCTTCGATCCTCCCTCAAGGGGAGGATAATAAGCTTCTGAGATTTACTTCGCCTTCCCAAACAACCCCACCAAACCATCAACTGGCAGTTCAAAATAACTCAAAATCAAATTAGGCATAATTCCAAACACCACCACCAAAACCGCCATAGAGCCAAGCGAAATTAAATCAACAGCTCCAATATCTTTCAAATTTTCAATCTTATCATTTCCAACTTCACTAAACCAAACCCTTTTATACAGCCACAACATATAACAAGCGCCAAGCACCACGCCAAGAGTTGCTAAAATAGCAGCAATTTTATTAGCCTTAAACAACCCAACAATAGTTAAAAACTCACCCACAAAACCGCTTGTCCCCGGCAATCCAACTGAAGCCATAGTAAAAATCATCGCCAAAACTGCAAAGTTAGGCATTTTATTTACAATTCCACCAAGATCAGCAATTTGTTTAGTATGTAAACGATCATAAATAACACCAACACACATGAACAAAGCCGCAGAAACAAGACCATGACTAATCATTTGCATCATCGCACCATCAATACCTTGTTTAGTGAAACTAAAAATTCCCATAGTTACAAAGCCCATATGAGCCACAGAAGAATAAGCGATCATCTTTTTCATATCTTCCTGCATCAAGGCAACAAGAGATGCGTAAATGATAGCGATAACACTTAATGCAATAACCATCGGCGCGAAAAATTCTGAAGCAGCGGGGAAGAATGGCAGAGAGAATCTGATAAATCCATAAGCGCCAAGCTTAATTAAAATTCCCGCTAAAATTACTGAACCAGCGGTTGGTGCCTGCACATGCGCATCTGGCAACCAAGTGTGGAAAGGAAACATTGGAACTTTAATAGCGAAAGAAACAAAAAATGCACACCAAAACCATTTTTGGTAAACCAGCGGAAAGAAATCTTTTAAACCAGCAGTAAGCTTCACAACATCTGTTGTGCCAGTATAAAGGAAAATGTAAATAATTGCCATTAAGAATAAAACAGAACCAAAAAGCGTGTAAATAAAGAATTTATAAGAAGCATAAATTCTATTCACACCGCCCCAAATACCAATTACCAAGAACATTGGAATTAACATCGCTTCAAAGAAAATGTAGAATAACAACAAGTCAAGTGCGCAAAAAGAACCAATTACAAAACCTTCAATTAATAAAAATGCTGCCACAAATTCTTTAACTCTTTTATCAACCGATTTCATGCTAATTAGCAGACAAATTGGAGTGAGGAAGGTGGTTAAAATAATTAATAAAATCGATATTCCATCAACACCAAGATAATATTTAATGTCATGCTGGCTTAAAAATTCGATTATTTCTGTGAATTGAAATTTGGCAGTTTTTTTGTCAAAATCGTGAAGTAATTTAAGGCTTAAAACAAAAGTAATTAAACTAATAAAAAGCCCATAAAAGTAATAACCGCGCTGATCCTTAAGTTTAACAAAAAACAAAAAAAACGCTGCCAAAATTGGCAAAAAGGTAAGAACTGAAAGAATTGGAAAACTCATTTTTGAAGATTTTTTTGGAAGTTTTAAAAATTAATAAACACTTTTTAGCGTTATGAAAATTTAGAATCAATTATTTAGAGTGGAGATTTTTGTTGGAGGTTTTATTTTTAGTATGAGTTCGTATTATCTACCGCCCCTAACCCCTCCTTATCAAGGAGGGGAATGCTGTTAGTCCCCCTCCTTATCAAAGGGGGGAATGCTGTTAGTCCCCCTCCTTGATAAGGAGGGGTTAGGGGCGGTAGACAACACAAACTCGGTCAAAAAATAATAACAAAAAATCACACCATCAATATGCACACCAAAATCCACAACCAAAAACCCCTAACCCCAAAACGCCGCAACCTAAGAAAAAACTCCACCCCCTTCGAAACCACCCTCTGGCACCACCTAAAAAACAACCAACTAAAAAACCACAAATTCAAAAGACAACACAGCATCGGAAATTTCATCACAGATTTTTATTGTGCAAAAGAAAAGCTGGTTATTGAAATTGATGGCGATTCTCACTTTTCAGAATCATCTCAAGAATATGATTTAAAAAGAACAGAATTTTTTAACTCTTTGGGAATTAAGGTAATCAGATTTACCAATGTTGAAGTTGCTGAAAGTTTAGAAGGTGTGTTGATGGAAATTGTTAAGAACTTTAAATATTAAAACTGAACGCGCTAATCTACCGCCCCTAACCCCTCCTTATCAAGGAGGGGAACTGCTTCGAGTCTCTTTTAACCCCTCATTCCAACGGCTATTTTCGTCCAACAACCCGTTTTGTGCGTCAGCATCCCCCTCCTTGATAAGGAGGGGTTAGGGGCGGTAGACAACACAAACTCCATACCTGCCGTTTATCCTCCTTCCTTGATAAGAACAATGATAAAACCGAACTCAGATCAGTTCCCCTCCTTGATAAGGAGGGGCTAGGGGCGGTAGACAACACAAACTCGGTCAAAAAATAATTTCTCCCAAAAACCCCATCCCAAAACCCCCTCCATAAAAACCACTTTACAAATAAATTTAATAAACTTATTAAACTCTAATAAAACCATTAATTCTTAATAAAATTATTAAAAAATGTCAGCAACTGTAATTTCAGTCAGCATTCCACAGCCCCTTCTTATAAGGCTTAACAATTTTTGTGATATTGAAGAAAGATCAAAAAGCTTCTGCGTCAGAAAAGCGTTAGAAAAATATTTAGAAGAAAAAACAATGAACAGCGCTGCAAACAAAAAAAAGAAAAGCAAAAAACAATAATGCCAAAAATAGTTTTAGACCAACATCAATTAATCATCCAAAAAGCTCTAAAACAGTTGGCTAAAAACCTTGAAGAAAATTCCAACAACAATTTAATCGCCAAAATTTTTTCCTCCAAAACTAAAACACAAAGTTTTTACATTTACGGAGATGTCGGTCGTGGAAAATCAATGTTGATGAAAGAATTTTTCACCTCAATTTCCAAAACTCCAAAATTATATTTCCATTTCAACGGCTTCATGCGCCAAATTCACGAAGCTTTGCGCGACATTCGTAAAGAAGATAAAAAATTTAAAGATGAATTAATCGAAGCTGTGGAGAGAATTATAGTGTGTTATGAAAATCTTGTCCAGAAATCTACCGCCCCCGACCCCTCCTTATCAAGGAGGGGAGAACAGCAGAATTCAGACCTAAGCCCCTCCTTATTAAGCGGGGGAGAACCTAAAAGCCCCTCCTTATTAAGTGGGGGAGAACCTAAAAGCCCCTCCTTATTAAGGGGGGGAGAACCTAAAAGCCCCTCCTTATTAAGGGGGGGAGAACCTAAAAGCCCCTCCTTATTAAGGGGGGGTTGGGGGGGTGCTCGTCACGCATTCGCACTTAAAGCCAAACTAATCTGCCTAGACGAATTCCAAGTCACCGACATCGCCGATGCCATGTTATTATCCAGAATTTTTTCTTACTTATTTTCCAAAAACACCACCATAATTTTCACCTCAAATTCCAAACCAACCAACCTCTACAAAAACGGCCTACAAAGAGAAATATTTTTAGAATTTGTCACAAATATTCTTCTAAAAAATTGCCAAGTTTTAAACCTAAACAGCCCAACAGATTATCGCGCGGAGTATACTAAAAACCTCACTAAACGATATTTCATAAACAACCAAAAAAACCGCCAAACAATAAAAGAAATAATCAACAACCTAACCAACCAAAAACCACCAAAACCAACCAAACTAAATGTCTGGGGTCGTGAAGTAATAATCAAAAAAACTTACAACAATATTGCAGTGATAAATTTCAAAGACCTGTGTCAAACTGACCACTCTGCTTCCGACTATCAAAACATCTGTCAAAGATTTAGTTTGATTTTTTTATTTAACCTGCCAAAACTTACCCAAGATAATTTAAATGAGGCCAAGCGATTCATGCTTTTTATTGATGAAATATACGAAAATAAAACTGCTTTAATAATAACTGCTAAAGTAAAAATTGATGAAATTTACAACCAAGGAATCGGCTCTGAACCCTTCAAACGCACACAGTCCCGTCTTCAAGAAATTAAATCTGACAATTACTGGCAAGCCAGTAAAATAAATTTTTTAAAATAAACGCTTGCCTCATGTACAAAAATGTGTTACAAGCTCCCAATACCAATTTTTTAACTTAATTTTTCTTAAAAAATGCCAAATATAAAACAAACTATTAACGATGATATTGCAAATAAGCATCGTAAATCATTGTTAGATAAAGTTTCTGAGACTGGAACAGTTTCTTCGGAAGAAGATGGTCTTTTAAAATGGTCTAGAAAAATAAAAGGCGCAAGTATTGAGGAAGAAATCGTTCAACTTGCTGGTGAAATAAGTGAATTACAAAGGAACGAGTTGAGACCAAGAAAAGATACTCTTGCTCCAATATTAACGAAAAAAAAAGAAGAGCTTACTAAAGCTGCTAGTTCGGAATTGTGGAATGGGATCGTAAGGGAAATTGAGGCTAAAGAGGCTGAAATCAAAGCTGCTGAAGATAAACGGACAAATCTAAGAGAGGAAGCTGATAAAAAATATCAAGATGCTTTAAAAGTGCTTATGAATCCAGTACATGATGCTGATAAAGCTGCAATAAGTGCTTTACAGGAAATGTATAGAGAAATGCCTTTTAGTGGCACTCCAAAACAAAAAGATGATTTGCTAAAAGGGAAAGATGTTTTTGCATTAAGTGATTCTGATGAACATAAAAATCTTCAAGCGGCCCTTGATAAGATTGAAGGTAAGAATAATGATGAGAAAATAATAAAACTCACAAAAAGGGTTTCTCCCGACTTGATGACAAATAGTTTGGAAAATCCAGATGGAAGTGCTGAAAATAAAGCTGTAATCGCGGCGATAATGAATCTTCCTACTAGCCTTGGCAATACCAAAGATGAAAAAATAAAGGGTTATATTGCCTGGCTAGAAAAAGAAGAAACGAGTCAGAATAAATCAGATAATGAACCTAAGTCAAAAGCTATTACAGATCTTCTCTTGAAAGGAAATTCTTTTGATAAAGATACGATAAAAACAGAGCTAACCAAATTTTTAAAGGTTAATGAGCTTACTGGAATTCATGAAGATGATCAAGAAGCAATAAATGCGATCACAGAATTGCCTGTATCAAGAAAAGTTTCTATTGATAACACAATTGGACAAGGTGCATATGGTCATCTTCCTAATGGCTTAGAACAAAAATTAGTTGATTTTAAATTTTGCGCTGCTGGCAACAAAGCTTTGGCAGTAATAAATGCAAATCTTACAGAAGTGGTGAAGCCTGGAACAGTTGGAACTAATTTAGGTAAGAAACTTAGGGCTTTGCATGATCGTAACGGAGAAGATTTTTCATTAGTTAATACAAAAGATGATAAAAAGTTTTTTGAAAATGCTGTTATATCTAGCATGCCTCCTT
>Ga0214921_10005633_pt1 | contig 17601 bp, 26 predicted proteins | sample LL1505_MetaG_FD_177992 | JGI IMG/M metagenome (GOLD analysis project Ga0214921, IMG submission 177992) | Freshwater microbial communities from Lake Lanier, Atlanta, Georgia, United States - LL-1505 | ecosystem: Environmental > Aquatic > Freshwater > Lake | place: USA: Georgia | collected...
GTTAGTTCTCCGTGACTGACAGCGTCATTGACCAGTCCATGCTTCCAGTATCAAAATTATCAATTTCACTTAAGAGCGCTCCAGAATCATCAAATACTTGGAATACAATAGATCCTGGTACTGGCTGATTAGGTGTCCAATTAATCTGCTTGGGAGAAGTAAAATTGCGATAGATTGTGAATGGGACGCATCCAGTAGGCGTAAAGTCAGGATCTGAAGCAGGTTTTGTATTGGCATTGAATGCACCGCTAATTTGATCGAGATATAGACGGCATAGAATATCACGAGCAATTGGCTGACTCATCGTATCTTTTAGAGGCTGGTTATAGGTGAGCTGGGAGCAGACAATATCAACATAACGCGTGTATTGGCATAAAGTGTACTCACCATAACCAGATGTCGCAGAAACCGTATTTAACTGTGTAAAACCAAGCAGGAAAAAAAGCTGCTTGGTCGTTAGAGGATAAGGGTACTCATCGCTTCCCCAAGCCATTGGCTCAAACCAAACACCAACAGCCGTACTACTACCCAAATCATAAGCAAAACGAGGTTGAGTATTATCACCATAAGTCATTGTAAAACCAGCTAATGCACCTCCTCCTGCAGCAATTACTGCCGTTTCCATTGCAGACGCAAGATCATGGGGATTATAAAATCCAATTGGAAGCGTGATTGTCGTAACAACTGGAGCAGGAGCAGGAGGACCACCAGCTGGAATGTAAACAACCTTAATTGTCTGCGTCTTGATGTTTACATTCGGTACAGCGTATGGAAACACAATTTCTGTTACTGCCAATCGTGTTAGAAAGCCGTTCATCAAGCTCTCATTCTTGCTAATCTTGAAATTGTAAGGACCAACTGCAGTATCAGTCGCCTGTTGAATAAACTGCTGCCCAAAATCTTTATAACGATCTTCGCTATCGATTACAAGTAATGATGTTGAGGCTGGACGAGAAGTCGTAACATCATCTCGTTTGAACATTTATTGTATAGTCTTTATTTTTTCTTCAATAATAATTTATCAATGAAATACAAATGTCTTTACTTTCGGCTACGAATGAATCTGCGGTAAGTAGTTATTATTTTGCTTTGAAGGGACAATCCAGCGGAGGAGGAGGACCTACTGGACCTGCTGGAACAAATGGAGCTACTGGACCTACTGGACCGCAAGGAGTTACAGGACCTTCTAACGGTATTGTAGGACCCACTGGAGCTACTGGTGCATCTGGAACTCCTGGAACTCCTGGAGGACCTACAGGACCTACTGGAGCTAATGGAACAAACGGAACAAACGGAACAAACGGAACAAATGGAGCTACTGGACCTACTGGAGCATCTGGAACTCCTGGAACTCCTGGAGGACCGACAGGACCAACTGGAATACAAGGACCTCTTGGACCTACTGGACCTGCTGGTGGTGGTAATTTTGCAACTGTTAACACTTTTTCAACTGCTGGTACATACACATATACTGTTCCAGGTGTTGCTGGTAGAATGACACGAATGGAAGTCATTATGATGGGTGGTGGAGGTGGTGGTGGCGCTGGTAGAAGTTTTGCAGGTATGCCACCTACTAATACAGGTGGTGGCGGTGGTGGTAGTGGTCAAATGATATTATCAGGCAGTCAAGTTGGAGCTGTTCGAAATTGGGTTCCTATGTATTTTGAAGCTGGTTCTACAATTGATGTAACTGTAGGCGTTGGAGGTCTTGGTGGTGTTGGTTCTGGATTTCCTGGTGCTACTGGTGGCAGTTCAATTATTACTCCATTAAATGGAACACCAATTATTGCAGTTGGAGGTGGCGGTGGTGGCACTTCTGCTGGTGATTATGGTAATGGCGGTGCTGGTTGGTTTGGTGGCGGTGGTGCTGGTAATGGAGTTACTACTCCATCACCAGGAGGTGTAGGTTCATTTTTGAATGGACAAGATGGTACACTTTCAGGTAATGGTGGCAATGGTGGCGGTTTTGCTGGTGGTCTTGGTGGTGTTAAAACGACAGTAACTGGTGGTGGTGGTGGTGGTGGTGGCGGTAGTGGCGGAGGTATTGGAGGTACTTCACTATCATTGACTGGTGGTAATGCTACTGGATATGGTGCTGGTGGTGGTGGTGGTGGATCTTTTGTTATTGATGGCGTTAGTAATGGTGGCAATGGAAGTGATGGAGTTGTAACTTTTATCGCATATACAGATTAAATGTCCCTACTAACATCCGTGACAGAATCGGCTTCTGGCATTTATGCTTTTGTTCCAATTTCAGGATATACTGGAGGTAGCGGTGGTGGCGGTGTAACTGGTCCTACTGGACCTTCAGGAACACCAGGTACACCAGGCGGACCTACTGGACCTACTGGACCGCAAGGAGTAACTGGACCATCGAATGGTATTCTTGGTCCTACTGGACCTGCAGGTACTAATGGTAGTCCTGGACCTATTGGACCTATAGGACCGACTGGACCTGCTGGTGCCGGTAGTGGTGTAATTCAAATTAGTACTAATGGTGCTAACCCAGTATCTGGTAATGTAAACATGGTATCTGGAAGTGGATCAGGTATTACTGTTGGTTCAGGTCTTATTCCCAATACAATTCAAGTCATAATGAATGCAACTGCTGGTTCAGGTATGTCTATTGCTGGTGGGTTTGGTTCATCTAAAGTTTTCACAAATACTGGTGTTCTTTCCGTGAATGGTGCTACTGGAGCTGTAACTATAAGTACTCCTTCGGCTGTAACCGCATTAAACGGACTCACTGGAAGCGTTGGAATCACAGGCGGTACAAATATAGATGTTGGTCCTGCAGTTGGAAATATATTTCCAATTAGTACTAAACCAATTCCTACTTTTAATGGTCTGGTAGTGAACGGAAGTATGTCATTGGCAGGAAGTTTGACAACTACATCCTATGGAAGCGTTGTAGGATATTCAACAACAACGACTACAACAGCCTCTAATATTCCATTAAATTTAGTTTTGGATAGCGGAATGTATTTCATTACTTTAAAAATAAATAATTCTAATGCATTTACACAACAAGTTCTTCTTGGTGGTGACGGTCCAACGCCTGGTTCATATTTCCAACTGAAAGGTGCTGGTCTTGGAACTGGATCTTATGGATCTTCAGGCACATATACTTTTACAGGAACTTATAATGCTGTTGAAGATGTAATTGAATGGACAGGGATATTTTCTTATAGTGGAACTTTCACTGCTGGACTTCCTTGTACAGTTTATGTATCACCCAGCTTTGCTTCTTTAATATAATTTTATCAAGTCAAATAAAGTATAACTTATATATAAAAATGTCTTTGCTTACTGGCGTTAATGAATCAGCTCCCAGCCAGTTTTATTTCCAAGTTCAGTCTGGCGATCAGGGAGCATTACCTTGTGGACTTGCAAAAAATCTTACTTGGACACAGATTGCAACAACAGGGTATTGGCTTTCTAATAATGTCCCTGCACCAGGTGTAAAAAATACCAGCTTACTATCTTGCAGTACGCAGATTGATACAAGCGTTCTTCCTTCTGACCTTATAATGTATACAAATTCATGGCTTGTTCTTGCCTATGCTGTAGCTGATTCAGTCCGATTTATAGTTGCTGCCCAACCTACAGATCCTTCTCGTTTTGGTATTTCTTGGGCAGTCGTACAGTTGTAATCAGTATTTATGTTTAATCATTTTCTATTCTTAATATAAATGTCGTTATTACCAGCATTAAACGCAAGTGCCAATGCGAGATTTGGTCCTGATTACTATTTCGCATTGAAAGGACAAGCTGGAACTGGATCTACTGGACCTATTGGACCTACTGGAGCAGCTGGAACACCAGGTGGACCTACTGGACCTACTGGATCTACTGGACCGCAAGGAAATCTTGGTCCTACTGGACCCTCAAATGGAATTGTTGGACCTACTGGACCGCCAGGAAGCGGTGACCCATCATTATGGTCACGATACCCAGCTACTCAAACCGTTAACATGAATTTCAATAGTTTTGGTACTGTAAAAAATATTGACTTTCAATCAACTCGTACTACAATCCCTCCTATCTATGGTAATATTAATGATGTAGCCAGTATTAACTTTTTTGATTTTACTACTCTTAATGGATTTGCTACTATTAATAATCTAAACCGTATTAACTTTGGTACTAATTTAGGTGAATTGTATTTGAACGGTGGTGCTAATGGAACTGTTTTAACCACAAATGGAATGTTCGAGTCAAATGCTCTTGCCGTAAATAGTGCTGTATTTGAAGGTGATGGACCTGCTGGAGATGGTGTAGATTCTGTTTATGTTAAAGTTAATGGTACACCTTGTCCCAGCTCATGGTCTTTATTCCCTGCAACTCAAACTGTAGATTTGGGAAATGAGCAAGTGGATAATTGTAAACAAATTACTTTTGAATATCAGGCTGGAGTAGGACCAACCAATGTTCTTGGAATTGATGCAAATGGTACTCTAACCACCAATGGCGGTAGGTTACTTCCTTTAGCTCAATGGGCTACTCTTGCTGCTTCCCAAACAGTTAACATGAATCGCAATAATATCATTGGAACCAATCAACTTGTTTTTTACAACGGTACTCCTATAAAGAATGTAAATAATTTAAGCGTTGATAATACCACTAATAATCTTTTATACAATGGACAGATTGTACAGACTGGATCTGGAAATGTAGCCAATTGGGCGCAGTTTCCTGCTAACGCTAATGTCGTAATTCCCAAAGACTATTTTCTTTCTATCAATGCCGAAAATGCTCTAACTGTATACAAAAACTCTCAACTTAATACGAATATTTATCATGGTGTTGCTGGTAATGTTTCTGCTCCTGATTTCATTTCATATCCTACTACATTCCAAGTTGGCAGTACATTAGCTCCTGCTCGTGAGATTTCATTGAATGCTGGAGCATTAGGATTGGGATTGAACTCTTTAAGTGAACTTAATATTACAGCTGGTAATCTACTTACTCCAGTTATACCTGGTACTTTGGTTATGGCTACAAACGAATCAGGTCTTATTTCCATAAATGCAGGTGCTGGAGGATTAGGACTGAACTGTGCAACTTCAATCAATATGGATTCATTAGTCGATATTATTGTTGCATCTCCAACTGTAACCGTAAATGCTCCAGTTCTCCTATCTCTTGGATCTGAAGAAATAGTTAGTGTTACTTCTCCTATCGTTAATTTCTTGGGTGGAGTTACCAATTTCAGTGGAGGAGCAGTAACCGTTACGGCAGGTGGTTTAGCTGTAGCTGCTGGAGGAGTAACTGTATCTGGCGGTGGTGTAGTTGTAACTGCTGGTGGAATGGTAGTACAGGGAGGATTGACGCAACTCAATGCTGGAGCATCTGTTAGTGGAACATTGACTGCTGGTACAATTGCTGGTGTGAATACATTGGCTGGTGCTGGAGCTGGAGCTGCACTTACAAATATTGCAACTATTAACGGTTTTCCTATTTCCAATCTATCGTCAGGACAACAAACTTATACTTACAGCGCAGGTCCATTTAGTGCTAATATTGGCACTACACCTGCTTCGCCTATTTTTAATTCACCTACACTTTTATGGAAATGCACATCACCGCCACAAATTAATGTTACCATTCATGGATATCGTACATCACCTGTTGTTGCTGGTAATCGAGTTATTGCTTTCTATATGACTATTACGCAAGGAGTTACTATATACAATCTTGGAACTGTTCGCTTAAATAATCCAATGGTATCTACTATTACAAACTTTGGTGGTACCGAATATATTACAACATCTTGGAATACCTTTTTCCAGTTTACTTTTGCAAAAGATGTACCTTATACATTGAATTTTTGGGCATGGAACGATGGACTTGTTCCGCTTGTATTTGATCGTATGAATGTAGAAGTATCTATGGTATCAGCACTACCCTTATAAAAATATAAATCAAAAAACAACCTTGCATATAATTAAACCATGTCCTTGCTTTCTGGAGCAGTACAGTCCGCCTCTGGTAATGCTTTCTTTGCATCATCAACTGTTAATAGCCAAATCTATACAGTTGATTATGTTGGACCTACTCCTTTCTCTACATACCTATCACCAGACTTACCTGTTGGTACATATCAAGTAACTGTTCAAATGATATTAAGTGCTGCTACAGCAGCGTCTACAACCGCAACCGATGTATTAGGAGTTCTTATTAATACTGATTCAGGTACAGACCAACTTTATATTACAGATACAATCATGGCAGGATTTTATTCAGCTACCTTGAATGCCAGTGTTGATAATAAATTTAGTGTATCCCTATCTGGATTTGTTACAGTTTCTAATCCAACAAAACGATTAAGTCTGTCCGTACAACTTCTACAAGGTACTGGAGTATACAATATTATTCCACTTAATATTTCATACGCATTGGTATCGAATTCGTATGGTACCGCTGGGTAACTGATTTTATAAAATGTAATCTTAATATAATGGCTTCACTTGAAGAACTACAACGCATAGTATCCGAATGTAAATCATGCCAAGCAAAACTGGCTCTCAAAAAACAGTATGTAGAGGGAGATTTAGTCTTAAAAATCCCTACACATCCTAAAGCTATTTACAATCTCATGGTTGCTAAATTAAATGAACAAAAAGAAAAAAAGAAGGCATTAATCAATGCTCAAAATGCTAAATCAAGCACGGAGGACGATGACGACTTTTGAATATATATTGCTGATTCAAAATTTGATATCAGAAATTTCACTCAAGACGACGACGGTTGCCAGGTCGGAACTCACCTCTTGCAAACGCATCCCTCATCTGGTCCATCCTGTACTGATTCCGAAGAATTTTCCTCTGCTCTAATTCTCTATTCAAACGACTAATTTGCGTAAGTATAATATGTCTTCGTATTGGCTCAATGGTTCTATTATATTCAGTATTTGCATCTTTAATCAACTCCTCATACTTTTCTACCTCCTCTTCAGGTTTGCCAAGTATTGGAATTATAGGACCAGACATTTATATTGCTATAAGTATTTTTATTTGCGTACTAATACAGGGTTAAACTTCTTTGAAGTAAAACGGTGTTCACGATGCATTGCCCCATTTAGTATTCGTAATTGAGCTTCCGCATTTGCGCGTGTCATGGGAGCTTTGCTATACATTCGGCGAGTTTCAGTATTCATGACATAATATCCTTTATCACGAAAAACCATACGAAACGGCATTTATGTATTTATAAGATTATAATCTGCTTCTGTTTATCATACACTTCGTCCAGCTCTGGGTGTTCTTGCATGAGGTCGTACCAGCATAGGTTCAAATCGTAGTGTTGAAGGTTGAGCGCGTTGATTATGAATACGATCAGATGCAAAATAAGGAGGAGGAGCGTCAGGAGAACGCGGTCGCGTTCGTGGAGCAGGAATAACAACCCTTGGACGACCACGAGGTTGTGTCATTTCAATTGTAGTATGTGGTACAATAGTAGCTCTGGCAGCATAAGCAGGATTAGCTACAATGCGCCGTGCTTCTCTTTCTGGTACACCAGCATTTCGTAAATATCGGTAAAGTTTCACTGCACCCAGTGTTCCTAAAGCCGCAGCAACAAGTCCTCCCAATGTCAATGCTGTATATCCAGGTGATAGTGCAAGTCCAGAACCAATACCTGCTGCCACCAAAGCAGAAATTATTTTAGCACGAATAGTTATACCATCTAACATACCTTCTTCTTCTCTGGGTTCGTGCCTCGTTGCCATTTATAAATTAATTAGATTATAATAAACTCTCTATTTTGTGAGCATAAAGTTTGGAATATGCTGCAACTAATTGTCCATAAAAAGGAATGGCTCTGACAAAACGCTCCATAATACTAATTCCACCCACCACGGTTGTATTATCTGCCAGATGACCCATCAATGCATACAAAGGATCATTGTAATTATAAATTCGGAAATTATTGAGCTTGGCTCGTAGATCTCCCAACTGAACCGCAGGGTTGAATGATATTGCCTCCAGAATTTCCCCATCACGCAAAAGCACATCTGCCAAACTTCCGGCAAGGGAATGACCAACCGCATAATAGTCCAAATCCTCCATCTCATGTTCCTGTTTCCAGCTATTGATAATGCGAATATCCTCTTGATACCTCGCACCGCTCTTGACCTGACTGGTAGCTACCAACGGCCAAGACGCGACATCCCTTTGATCCTGTGTTCCTCGAATCGCAATAATAACCTTATTCTTATCACGGTAAAACTTCAGTGTTGGAGTATTTGTAACCAATTGATACGGACCAATACGAGCTGGTGGAGTACGGCTATACGCCGCTTTTGCAAGGTACTCGGCTGTTCCTGGTTCAATCCATCCTGGCATTCCCACTCCTGAAATTAGTGGTTTCGGTGCAGCCTTGCTTGGTACTATCTTACCTTCCTTTTCCAAACTATTGAATTTCATCAACTGTGCCTCCGCCTGTTCTCGCGTAATAGGACGCTTACTAATATTTTTTCGGCTTGTCATATCATGAATCGTAAATCCAGCACCAAGTCTAACCATACGATACGGCATCTTTATTAATTAAAGGATACTTTTCTTCCTCCTTCATGATACTTGAAAATTGGTGGTCCAAGTAAAATATCGATTGGCTCTTGAAGTGTAGCTTGTTTAGCTTGATTACCTCCATTACGACGCTTCTCGTATGCTTTCTTGTAATACTCTCTGCACTTCTCTGGATGCGCCTTGTTCCATGCTTTTGCATACGCAATACGCTTATCCTTATTGCGTTGGTACCGTTCCCTTTCCAATCGCTTCAACCTATCTGCATTATCTTCCATTGACTAATTGAAAGAAACTTTTGTAGGCTTCAAGAACTTGATACGGTTGGGATTCTCTATAAAAGTTTTATGCTTTCGACTCTTTTCATGAGTTGGTATACTCGTAGACTTGATCTCTTTTCCACAAGCGCACTTGATCTTGTTATCCATTTATGATCTAATCTTGGATAAGATTTACATGTAATATTTTTCGGCTGTGTTTTACCGCAAAACAAAAATATACAATTATTTTCCTACAGAGGAAACTATTGTTTTTTTTCCACCAGCAGGAAAGATTTATAGAGGGTTGGGAGGGTAGATAGTACCAAAAAAATCCATCCATAGAAATTACATCAGAAAAAGCCAAGTGCTTTTTTTTGTATTTTTCTTTTTTTTTGGCGAACTCGAAACAAACCCTCCCAACCCTCCCAACCCTCCCAAGGTAAGGTTCTATTTCTTCCCTTTTCTATATTTCTTATCTATTTAGGTAAGAAATATAAGTAGTATAAAAAAAGGTTACATTGGGAGGGTTTTGGGAGGGTTTGGGAGGGTTTGTCAACCCTCCCAATTAATATTCAACCCACCATTTCTGTTTCTCAAGGAATGACTTTATTGCCGGTACATTAATTGCATAAGTATTGATATTGCTCTTCTTTCGCATAAGAGCTTCTGCAGGATACAGTTTCATATTGCGTCCAAATTGAGTTTCTGTTAATTCAAATCCAACAGAAGCTTTCATCGATGTAAATAAATCACGAGCCTTCCATGTGATTTGTAGATTCTCATCTTCAATGTATCGTTGAAACCATTTGGCATGGTAAGGAATGAAGGATTGCTTGACTTCCTCATAGTACTCTGTAATGGGTCTATTGCGAGGATTGAATCCAGTTAAATCCATATTCAAGAGGCGATAGTAATAAGCGGACAATACTTCTGGCTTTTCCAGCTGTTCATAAATCCTGTTCCAAAATTCTAAATCTCCTCGTTTATCAGCTGAACCTTTAATAAGTACAAACCGACGGTCTGTCTGTTCAATAGATACTGGTACTTCTGCATTCGTAGTCATGGCAATATTCAAAAAGCTATCAAGTGTTAGTTGTGTAATACCTTTGTCTTCAAATGACATCTTGGAACAAGTAATTAAAGATTTCAAAGCGCTTTCGTTTTTCTTGTTTGATAACCAACTTGCTTCTTCGAACTTCATAAACAAAGTTTTTTTGAGGTGACCATTGAAACGAGTAAATACATCTTCTTCTGCGCGATTAGTGTTGTAATAGTACTCGCCAAATATACGACCAACAAAATCAAAATAAGTATCTTTTCCAATACCTTGATCTCCCTGAATAATAATACTTGTTCCTGTTTTCTTGTGAGGAGTTTGTATAATCCATGCTACCCACTTTTCAATATATTCTGCAACAGCCTTGTCTTTGCCAGAAACCAAATCCAAAACTTCAAGTACAGCAGAACAATCGCCTTCTACTCCATCAATCTTAAAATCATTAAAGATATTATATACATTATCAGGTACGGATTGTTTAGGAAAGTAGATAAGGGAGTCATAAGTCCGAATAGCAGGATCACTAATCCACTTATCAATAAAAACAGTTCCATTACAATAGAAGTTAGCATAGCAGTGTTTTAATTCTTCTTTTTTTAATAAACACAAGCGTTTATCTTTGGAAATGCGTACAAAAACTGGAGGTTCAATAAGTTTGAAATGATTTTCCTCAAACTTCTCTTTTTGATAAATATAATCATTCTGTTTTAGTTTGTCCCAAACTGCAGGATTATCTTCTTTGAGCCACTCCCAAAGAGTACCGATAGTAAGAGTTCCTTTAGTGAAAGTTCGCCACTTGAGTTCACATTCGCCAGATTTGTATTTCAAACTACGATAGGAAGCAGTATCCCAAACTGAAACATCAACACCTTCATTATAACATGCCATACCTATCTTAATCCAATCCTGATATTCATCAAACCTCTTGTCGCTCAATCCTTCCAAGATCTCTACGATAATACTGGGTTCATCGGATGGCTTAATCTTATCTTTCTTTTTAAGTTGAGGAATAACGATATCAGCTTCAGTACAAGATTCAGGTAAGTAAGAAATCAGGGTATCAACAGGATCTCCACAAACTAAACGCAATGGTCGATTCTCACCATCTTTGTTTGAGCCAAGCATACGAATCTTTTGGTTCTTGCCATATACGCCTGTATCAAGCTTTACGCCTTCAGGAAAAATAAGGTCTTGGCTTGATGCAATCTGTTTAATGAATTCCTTGTTTTTATCTTTAGTGGTCTTCAGGTTTTTCAATACGAATCGCCAAGAAATCTTCTTGTGTAAAAAAGAGCTGGAAGTCATTAGAGCATATTCGCCAGATAGAAACTTAACTAAAACATCATAAGTTTGATTATCAATTTTGTTAAACTCGTCTTCGGTACAACTTTCCAGAACCTTTCCATCAACATCACCATATATACGATTGAATATATCATTTGTCACCTCATAGCAGTCTGTCCGCTTCTTGAGGGCATCTAATACTTCATCTATCGTGAGGACGACGGCATTCTTGTAGGACTGGTGAAGACCACGAGCGATTTTTAGCAAAGCAGCCATTTATTATTATATATACAGAATATTTAAATCGTTCTTCCGCAAAACTTTAAGTTTTAACTTCTGAAGAATTATTTATAATTTTTCGAGGGCGACCTCGGCTGCCTGGAGGAGGAAGGTCGTGAGTGGCATTATATCTGGCTGCCTTCCTTGCCAAGACCGCTTCCTTATTGCGTTCATAGTAATCCTTGCCGCGCTGACGGTTATGTTCGTAGTACTGTACTACATCCTGAAACTTCTTATTTTTCATAATTTCTTCAACCGCCTCTTCCATTGTTTATTGTCTACAGCAGACATTTAAATCTCTCGGCGATCGTAAATAAGTTGAGTTCCTACAGCATGAGCCATGAGTTTGCTCATCATCATACGCTCATCAGTAGTAGGATTGCTTTCCAAGAAATGGGCGATAAAGGCATGGCGAAAGGCAGTGGCAGAAGCTTCCTTGCCTACAAGTTTTTTAGTCAGACGCGAAAGGTACTGTGAGAACTGGGCATCGGTGAATGGTTTGCCAGAGTTAGGATTTAGTAGTAAGCATTCGCCGACCTTGACATGGTCTTTCAAAATCTTACGAAGTTGATTGCTGACTGGAAAGACTTGGGTACCGTAAGTCTTATGGGTCTTGTATGTATTGAAGATGAACTTCATGCTACGAGGTCGAACAACAAGATAATTGTATGATTTATCTGAAGGATCAAGTTCATCAGTAACGCGCATATTGATATAATCCAGACGACGCGGCGGTTGCAAATAGTACAACGCCATAATCATCTTTTCAGTTCCAGAAGCTTCATCAAATGCTTTCTTCATATCTGACCAATCAAACTCATTATCTTTCTTCTCGTACTGTTCTGGCGTAAAATATTTTGAAAATACACGAGTAGCAACTTTCGTGAATTCAGCCTGATAAAAATCAAAATCTTTCTTTTCGGCTTTGAGAAAGTTAATGACAGCAGTTAGGCGTGATTTAAGAGTATTGTCGGCTACAACAGTTCCATCATCCTTTGTTCCAAGAATGCCCATGATTTTCTTGGTATCCTTGTAATCGACCTTGCCACCGAACCGACGAGTTAAAGTATCCAAAACATTGGCATACTGGGCTTTCGACTTTGCTGATAGGTCAGTCATTTATTATTAATCAACCGACAATATTTAAATCTAACAATCTATTTTAAGAAAACTTGTATCCTATATATAAATGCTGGACGAATGGAATATTGTAGTATGCTTCGACAAGGACTGGATTGCAACATCTGGTATCAATATGTTTATTGACAAGCCGTTGTCGTATGTGATGACTTGGGTAAATGATCAGATGGATGTTGATCAATACACTTTTAAGATGGAGGTTATTCAGATTTCAGATGGGTACCGTGTTGTTTTTACTTTTATAAGTTGAGCATGTAATCGTTTCTGTTTTTCTTTCCAAGCATTCATTTCGCGAATATATCCCAGATACTTTTCCCACATTTATTTAAATGGATATAAATTATAAAATTCCGAAGGTATGTCCTTGTGGATGGAATTATTTTGATTCTATACCTCATAACCATATACATTCAAATAAACACAACTTTGCCTTGTTAGAACAACGCAAAGCTGTACAGAAAACATCGGATAAATCTACAAAAGGTGATTGCGAAATATGTAAAGTCAAGAACATGAAAAACCTTGAACGACATAATTTAACGAACTCTCATATCATGAAGAATGATATGACTACGACCTATGAATACATTTGGGAAAAATATAAATTATATAAAAGTAATGAAGCTGATAAAAATAGTGGAGTCGACGCGAAAAGACAAGAAGATGATGGCAGTATTTGATATTGATGGAAAGCATAAGACAGTTCATTTTGGAGCTGTGGGATACGAAGATTATACGACAAGTCATGATAAGGAACGCAAAGAAAGATATTTGAAGAGGCATGAAGCTCGTGAGGACTGGAAAGATCCAACGACCGCAGGAGCATTATCAAGGTTTATTTTGTGGAACAAGCCTACGATAGCTGGTTCAATTCGCGATTATAAAAGTCATTTCAATCTTTAATACTTTTTTGAACAGCTTTCCAAAAGAATGCATCATTCATTTCAATACCGATAGCGTGTAGTCCCATCTCTTGGGCTGTGAATACAGAACTGAACGACCCAGCGGTAGGGTCAAGCATTGTACCTCCTTCAGGACAATAGCGTTCAAGAAGCCATTTGTAAAGTTCGGCAGGTTTCTGTGTGGGATGGTTACCTTTTCCTTTCTTGTTTGCAATCTCAATGACGGACTTCACACATCGCTTACCAGTTCTATCTTCATCGTTATTCTGTCTAATTTTTCCGTACACGCTTCCACCAGCATTACCTTTCCCTGATGATGTTCCCTTGAAATCGCCCTCAATATCTACACGCTTATAATATGCGCCTTTCTTGGAGAAGACATAAATCATTTCATGAGAACGGAGAGGTTGTTTATTGGCTGATAGAAATCCGACACCATTAGTTTTGCTCCAAACTAAATCGTACCGAAACCAATCAGGATTAGAAGAAATGAGTTCAGCACCAAAGCGAGTATTGCAGAACATCAGCACTGGAGTATGATCGTTCCGAGCAAGACGCTTCACCTGTTTCCAAAATTCCGCCAAATCAATTTTTACATCCCATTCACAAGCCTTATTTACAATTTTTCTAATGTTATTCCCATCTTGATCAGTATATTTTACCTTATCTCGTTTATTCGTCAAACATCCATACGGCAAATCACAGATAAAGCAATCAATTGACTTATCTGAAATTGATTTCATTTGTACTAAACAATCGCCGTGTAAAAGAAGAGCCATTATATAAATATTATAAATTAAGTTTGCCGAGTAGCTGCAGGTGGTTGTGATAATATGGGAAGTCTGATTGTTTGATCGCCATCTTTTTCATCAAGGTTAATTTTTAAATCTACAAAATTTCGACCGCAACATGTAGATTTGCAATGTGAATGTACAAGACATTTGTATATCCCATATCCTATCAATGATACCATTGATATGATACCAGATGTTGAACCTATTGTAGAATATGCATCCATTATTTATTCTACCATCAGAAGACCTTTCTTAACAGCTTTCTTTTCTACAACTTCATCTTTCTCTTCTTTTGGTTCAGCTTTTGCCTTTACTACTTTCGCCTTCGGCTTTGGCTTCTCTTCCTTAATTTCAACCTTTGGTGCCTTCTCAACCTTTGTAACTTTTGGTTCAGCTTTCTTAATTGCAGGAACCTTGACCTTGACTTCCTCTTCTTCCTTTTCTTCCTTTGGCTTGGAACGAGCTTCACGAGCCTTTTCTAAAGCAGCAAGACGACCAGCCTTGAGCGCACGAGCTTTACATGCAGCCTCATGATGCTCAATCTCGGACTGTAATTCATCAGGAGTCATTCGACCAATCGCCTTTCCAGCATGTTCATCGCGCAGCTTCTTCAATTGATCACGCAGAGCCTTTGTTGCCATTTTTATTAGTACACAACATTCTTTTATTCTGAAATCTGCGACGGTGCGAGTTTAGTGAGGAAGCATTCGCCTTTAATATTATCAATAAAGAAGAACTGGTGATTGTCAGTAGCATCTTTACAAAAATTAATCATCTCATTCATGTTCAGTCCCATAGGAAGCCACATCTGTAAATATTCTTTAATTACATTCATCCATTCCATCGGAGTTTGTTGTTTGAATACAGCGATGTAATTCACATTCATGCGACCGTTGGCGGACATTAGAGTACGACCCTGAAAGCTCCAGATAGAAGATAAGTTTGCATTACGATAAATAGTTAGAGCGCGAGTAACTTCTTGGTCATTCTTAATTTTGCGATCGACATAATCATCAGAGATAAAGAGAAAAGGAAACTTATTATTCATTTTAGAATTGATTTTATGGATTTCAGAAAGGATTTCTGGACAAAACTCATTAGACACAATTACTTTAGAAGATAAATCCTTGTAGATATCTGCTTGTGGGTTCATGGAACACATAATCGTAATGAACTTTGTGAAATATTTTTTGTACATATATTTCATGAGAGTTGTTTTACCTGATCGTGAAGCTCCAATCAGAGCCATACTGACTCCACCATTTTCAGGAAGTTCAAGTGAGAACCGTTTTGTAGCGAACGACATATTGTTTCTTATAGATATAATAAATGGACTTCAATAGACTTAAGAGTATGCCATTAGCCCAGCGCAGTGCTTTGCCCATTGGAGCGAAGAAAGCAATGGAAGATCAGATTTTAGTAAGGGCAGAGGCAAGAGCTTCTGTATCAACTGGGGAGCCAGAGAGTAAGAAGCGTGAACCTCGTAAAGAAACAGAGAAAAAAGTTAAGAAGATTTCTGGAGATGCATTAGAGGCATTTATCGACTCCGAGCCTACAAAGAAAGAAGTATATGAATATTTCAAAAATAAGATTGAGAAGTTAAATCATTAACCGCGAAAGGCTGTAGGAATATCCTTCTTGGGATGCTTCTCTACACGAGCCATGCCAAAGGGTAGCTTGGTGGCACATGGGGTAAGCCCCTTACGAAGGTTACCAGGAATACGAGGCATAGGCATGTGAACTTCAGGAATACTTGCAACTTTTGGGATCTGGGCAGGGACATCATAGCCAGAGGGTACTACAAGAGGAATTGTTGCTTCTCCAAAAAGTCCAATACCACCAGCATGGGGTACAGTGTGTGGAATCTGGAGGTGTTCACGCCGAACAATCCCAGCCTCAATAGAAGGAAAACGCTGCATATTGCTCGTAGGGGCAAGAGGAAGACGCATAGCCATTTTATAAAACTGTAAACATAATTTTATGAGCCATAAAAAAGTCTAATATTAAGAGTATAAAATGTCGTCAGCCCATGCCCTTGTTCATATTGGAGAGCCGCACGATCTCTACTACACGGATGAGCGCAACGCCATGAAGCAGTCCATCCCTGTAGATTACAATACGCGTTACTCGCAGGAGTTCAGCAACAAGGCGAGTGGTGTGTCCGTCCTTGTCATTCCCCCAAATCAGGGTGTTCGCCATGCCCTGATTGTACTCGGCTACTCTGCTGCCTCCCTTGCATCAGCTAACGGTTCATTCGCCCTTGAGCGCGGATGGGGCTACAAGGCGATCAGCCAGGTTTCATTCCGTATTGGTGGCTCAAGCCAGTATTTCCTATCTGGTGATCAGCTCCTCGCGCGTAACCTCCGTCTATGCCGCACGAAGGAACAGCGCAACTCAATTCTATCGCTCGGTGGCTCGGAGGTCATCAGCACTGGTGCTGGTTCCATCTCGACGGACCAGTTCGCCTACATCCCTGTTTCCGTATGGGCTGCTCCTGGTGAGGATGAGCTGGGTGTACCGCTACCTACGGATCTGCTCTCCCAGCAGGTCCAGCTCACTTGCCAACTGCTACCTGCTACGCAGTGGTGGTCTAACTCTCCTTCTTTCTCCCCACAGGTCCAGCCTCCTTCAGCCTTCGACACGGCGTACTTCCAGATTGAGCAGTTTGAGATGAAGGACCGTGGCATGGCTCTTGCCAACCGCGTAGACATGAACACGCACATGTACACGATGCCTCTACCAACTTTTGACCAGCAGGAGGTCACCTTCCAGCTGGGTCCCTCTGCCGCTGTCCAGCCTGTCGTACTCACTGGCTTCCGCGCTGGTGAGGTCAAGAAGGTACAGATTTGGTGCAGTCCTACGAATGACGCTTCTAACGACCTCAACTGGTCGCTACCAAAGGCAGTTACGCTCCTGTACGCTGGTCTAACCTATGCTGTCTATAACAACGGCAGCTCCGCTATTTGGAACCTCATGGACGGCACGGCTCCTGCGGCGGTTGACCAGTCCAAGCTGGTACTTGCCACTACTGCCCCTTTTGCCTTTACCTCTACGCCAGTTCTCTCCCAGTGGGTTGAGCTACCGTTTGCCCAGCCTACAGGCTCGGACTACGAGGCGGACATCCTTGTACACGGCAAGGAGATCACGAACGGCATTGTCAATCTACAGGTAACGCTCCCTGACTCAACAACGGCTTGGACGCTCCATGTTGTGTATGTATATAACTGCAGCGTTGGATTTTCGAAAGGCAGCGCGGAGCTAATTTTTTGATAAAAACATTTTTATTACCTAAAATAGGTAACAATCTACCCAACGCCCTAATAAACCGCAAAATCGCCCCATATTGCTTCCATGCGAGGC
>Ga0214921_10005634_pt1 | contig 17601 bp, 7 predicted proteins | sample LL1505_MetaG_FD_177992 | JGI IMG/M metagenome (GOLD analysis project Ga0214921, IMG submission 177992) | Freshwater microbial communities from Lake Lanier, Atlanta, Georgia, United States - LL-1505 | ecosystem: Environmental > Aquatic > Freshwater > Lake | place: USA: Georgia | collected 2015-05-28
TGGGACAAAGCCGGACGATCGGCGTATGCACCGAATCCTCGACGAACTGTTCCGTGGCGTTTTACAGATGGGAGGCGTCATCAGTGGTGAGCACGGCATCGGTCTCGCCAAAAAACCTTGGTGGAACGCCGCCACAACCCCTGCCCTCCGCCATCTCCACAACCAAATTAAACGCACCCTCGATCCCCGCCACCTCCTCAATCCAGGGAAATACCTCTAACCCCCCCGGTATCAATTTTAATACGCGATCGTCGCGCTCAACTCGGCTCGGTCGTTCGCCTTGCTTCCTGCTGGGGTCTGCTTCAACTGAAAGCCCCAGTCAAACTGCACACTGACGAATCGATCAATATTATACCGCAATCCAGGTCCCACACCCATCAGGTAGGTAGCGACCTGACCCGGTGCTGCGTTATTGAATCCCACCCATCCATAATCCCAGAACGCTAAAAATTGAATCCGATCATCAACCTCCTGATTTCCAAAAATCTTGAATATACTCCCAGGAGGCGTCCGTAACTCTACATTGGTCACCCACGCATTGTCTCCGTTCGCCACCCGCTCGTCATATCCTCTCACCGTATTATATCCACCCAACCCATACTGCTCCGTGGGCATCAAGTTGCTCGTGGTAATCTGACCATTAAACGCACCCGTGAGGCTGAAATTGAGTGGTAAAATAAACCCTCTCTTAATATTCAATTTGCCATAACCGTAATCTGGATCTGCATTGTTCCGAATATTCGTGTACGTAGTCTGATTATTCAGACTCCCAACTCCGCCTGGACTGTAAAAGCCCGCCACCTCAAAACTGGTCGACCCGATCGGATCAGGAATGTTTCCGCTATATCCTGCCGTCAACTGAAACACATTGTACGTACCAAACCCCCCCCCATCTCCGATCGACGTATTGAAAATCAAAAGAGAGTTCGACGCCTGCTTGAAATCAAAACCCCCATAAAGCTCATGCGTATACTCAAACACCATCGGCATAGGTGCGTTGTACCTCGCACTCACCTGCCAACTGGATCCATTCAAACTGCTGTTCGAGTCGATTGCTGCCTCTGACCCCGCATACGCTCCGTAAATCGTTAGATAGTTCCTCCAAGGAAACGGAATAATCCAACTGCCCGAATACGCATTCAAACTGTTAAAGATACTTTGCGTGGATGTCGTGTACTGAAAGTTCACCTGCTGATCCATGTTAAACAGATTCCCAAAGTTAAACCCCGTCGATAAACGATTCTTTCCCGTTAAATCGATTCCATAATTGTCATAGGTGAAAAAGAAACGCACCGGCATTCGATCGTTCACCTCCAGAATCACATCCGTAGATCCTGCCGCCTCCCCGGGTTGGAACGCCAGATCGGTCGAGCGAAACGGATTCGTGTTCAACCACCGGATATCCTCCTGCAACTGATCTCCATCCACCTTGTCCCCCTCCCTTAAGCTCACCTCATCCTTGAACTTATCCGGATTAAACCACTTCGCCCCTTCGACGATCACCTTCCCGACTCGTGCCTCAGTCACTACAAACTGCACCACTCCATCTCGCACCGTTTGCTTCGGCACGATCACGTTCACAACTGGGAAACCTTCTCTTCGATAATACTCGATCACATCACGGGAAAGTTTGTTCAAGGTCCCCATCGTTGCCGGTTTTCCAAGATATGCCTTCATCTTGTCCTGAAAATCCTCCTGCTTGAGCATAGCAATACCTGTGACAATCCCGCTCAAACCGGGAACACCGTCCGGTTTTACCTGCTCACCGACTTCAACGAAAACCAACGCTTTAACCTCAGCAGTTACCACCGAATCCCTGCCCTTCGCACCATCAGTAGATTCTATTTTGGGCTCCACTTTAATCCGGCCATCCGAAGGTCTCGGCATACTCGGAGCCACCGCCTGAAAACCTTGTCCAAACTGGACGCTTGGACCCTGACTTCGAGTTGGATACGGAACCGCATAATCCTCCGGTGCCCCCTCTTGAGCTTGAGCACAAAATACGCCCAAAAGCGTCCACCCCATAAGGATACACCATGCCCTTCTCATTCCTTATAAGGCTCGTTTCCAGCTACCTATCCTCAAGGTTTCTGCCCCTTCAGCATTAACAACTTGTCGAAAAAACCCCAAGAAGTGCCAACAGTAGGGGCCAAACTCAAAAAGGTACGGATGCCCGTCCCGGTCATCCTAGGACGAGCGAGACGCTCGTCCGTACCCCCTTGCTTTTTTCAAAATCTCTTCTTACTTATTAATTATAAGGTTTCTGTTGCATCCGTATTGTGAATAACTATGAATCAATCATGAAACACAAGATAACCATCCCGCTCTGGCTACCCCTTGTATTCTTAGTTCCAAACCTTTTTTCAGAGGTCAATTCTACCTCCCCTCGTCTGGCTGAACCTATCTCCGCGGTTGAACTCGTTACCACCTCCGCCTTGGTTCCTGCTAATGAAGAAGCCGCAGCTCAATTCGACGAAACCTTCTCAAAGCCAATCCGAATTAATGATGGTCGGAAATACTCCTACGTCTTGGCTGTTGACGAACTTTACCAACCCACTCCCGACGGAGTCGGCCAAATCGTTCCCATCAAAGAGTCCAGTAAACCCTCCACCCTCGCCTCCGTGGCCAACATCCTGGCCTTGGAAAAGAAGCAGGAAACCCGACTCATCCTCTACCCGGTCGGCGCCCCCCACAACGATCAAACCCGTCGTATCCTTTCCCCAGATGTGGTGGTCAAAACCGATAACCGTGAGGCCGCCATCCAAGCTGCAACCGAAGCCGGCCTACGATTAAAATCCGAGCCTGTGTACGCTCCAGGATGTCTTATTTTCACATCTGACTCTGCAATCAATAGTTTAGAAACTTGCTCAAAAATGAAATCGACCTCTTTTCCATCCTCGTACCCACTTGTTTATATGCGCGCGACCCCATTGTTTCTACCCAACGACCCATATTTCACAAAACAGTGGCATATCTGCGGGCGTGGCCAAAATGGCGCAAAAAAAGCATCCGATGCAAAAGTCCCAACCACCTGGGATTTGCGCGACTCAAATAACAATCTTATACGAGGCACTGGCGTGGTGATTGGCATCGTTGATGATGGTGTTCAGGTTGGAGGAATCACCGACCAAGAAGATGGATTTACCTCCTACTCTTTAACAGGTGGCACAACTTCACACCTTGATCTTCAACCAAATATGTCCATCTACCGATATAATTGGAATAATTCACTTTCGATCTCATACCCTGAATACGATCCTAACCCAGGAGTATCTGATAACCACGGAACAGCCGTTGCAGGGGTCGCTGCTGCTGTCGGATACAACTCGATCGGGGGAACCGGTGTAGCCCCCTCAGCCCAAATCGCACCTCTACGTTTAATTGCAGGTTACTTCACCGATGCGGATGAAGCGGAGGCTTATCTTTTCGGAAGTGGTTCTAAGGGAGAGGGTAGAATTCATATTAAAAACAATAGCTGGGGCATCGCAAACGGTAGCACCGACCTTGCAACTTTTGGTAATGGATCGAGCCCAATAACAGAAACCCCATCAACCTCATTAGCTGCTGCCGCTCTCCAATATGCCGTTACGCAACTTGGACAGATTGTCTTATTCGCTTCTGGAAACGGACAACAACAAGGAGAAAATACAAACTATCGTGGACGACAAAACTCTATCTATGTAATTCCAGTAGCCGCCGTCAACGATCAAGCAACGCAGTGTAATTACAGCACGCCAGGGGCCTCCATTGTGATTTCTGCACCATCGGGCGGCGAAAGCGGGCCTAACAATCGCCCGCAAGGAACCCTCACAACTGACCGCACAGGAGATGAGGGATATAACCCCCCTTCTCCTGGAAGCACTACTACTGATCTTGAAAATATCGCATACACGGAACATTTCAACGGAACTTCATCCGCTTGTCCAGTGGTGGCTGGCGCAACCGCTCTCCTACTCCAGGCCAACCCTAATCTGACTTGGCGGGATGTGAAAGAAATCTACATTTCAACGGCAACACGCAATAACCCAAGTGACCAAGACTGGAGCCGAAATGGTGCGGGTTTTTGGTTTAATCACAAATACGGCGCGGGATTAATTAATACCTCCAGCGCAGTTCGAATGGCTAGGACATATCGCAACAATCTCCCCAAAATGACAAGCGTATCCTCATCTCTTTTGTACTTAAAAGATGACGCAAATGACGAGGGCGCATTGATTCCTGATGACAGCGCGAAGGGGTACGTCAGAAAGTTTGATATGCGTTCGCTTAAGAGCCTACGAGTAGAACATGCAACAGTAACGCTGGATATTGACCATCCAGACCGTGGCGAGCTTGAAATTCAGTTGATCAGTCCTGCAGGTACAGTCAGTCGCCTCGCCGAAACCCACAGATCCTATGGCCCAGATTCAACGGGCCAAAAAGTATTCACCGCAAGAGACGAGAACGCCAACTACCCAAACTGGACCTTCTCTACCGTACACAACTGGGGCGAAGATTCCCAAGGCCTTTGGACTCTTAAGGTTTCAGACGGAAAGAAAAATAACTTTGGCCTTCTAAACTCAGCAAGACTCACTCTCTACGGCGCCGCGAAGTAATTGAAAGAAGGTACGGATGCCCGTCCCGGTCATCCTAGGACGAGCGAGACGCTCGTCCGTACCACCCCTGAATCAATCCTCATCTCCCCGATGCAATCGGCGGAGCAATCCCCACTTCCGCACTCGCCCGCTCCTGCTCGATCACACTCTTTGCATCTAGCTTTAACGCCTGCGCTGAAGCTTCACTGATATTCCCACTCTGAGAAGGCTCCGCAGGACGAAGCTGAGCAACCGACCGAATCGGACCCGATCTCAAAATCGGCCCATTCGCCCCCTGCTTCACACTCTGAGTCTTCCTAGCTTGCGGCCCAACACCAGCCGACTGGCGACTCCCGACCTCTGCCTTTTGCACACCGTCCTCCGACCTCTGACCTCTGGCATCTGCCTGGGGCTTCCCACCATCGATCACCTGCACTGGAACCTCTGCGCTTTCCTTCTTATCCACCTCATCCTCCACCGCATCAAAGCTGCTCCGCTCCAGAATGGCACCGCTTCGAACCATTGCCGCTTCACGTACTGCCACCTCTCTCGCCTGAATCTCATCGAGTGTGGGCGGTCTTCCTAACTCTCGCTCCAGCTGGCCCAGTGTTGCCGCGGGCAAGGTCTTCGTCTCAGGCTCCACCCTCTGCGGGTAGAGGATGTAATTCATTCCGCTCGGCTTCACTGTTGGCAGATCAAATCGACCGAAATCCGAGATCATCCAATTCAAATTGTCACTACCTGTGAGGAAGGTATTGAACTGACCACCCCCAGTCTGCGTTCCGCTCAGATCCACGCCCGCAATAGTCGTTCCGCCGGGTGCAAACATCGTCAGCGGAGAAACCGCATAACTCATCACGTTACCTGATGTGGGCATCTGGCCGTCATACCGGTAGGAGAAGCCGGCCAATCCAGAAACCTGATTCGGCAACCCACCCATTAGGGAAAGCGACTTTACCACGCTTCCGCCTTGGACTGCCGCCAAGGGTGTCGCGGAGCCGGTTTGGTTGTAGAATTGGCCCGCCACCTCCAATGAAAACCTCTGGGGCATCGAAACTGTCCCCGTCAGATTCAGGCCACGCCCGTTCCGAAGAGTTAGCCCACCAGATGCTACGCTGACATTACCCAAGTTCTTAATCTGATTCACCGCACTGAATGTCGCCGTCCCAGATGAGTTTAACTGTAGCGTATTCATCGAGATCGCACCTGAACCATTGATATCCCCGCCTCCCACTGTCGTTAGACTGATACTGCCAATTCCAGGATAGGAAGTGAGAGCTCCCAAATAGAGGTCCCCACCAGTCACACCCACCCGTTTCGCAATGGGAGCAAAGGTACCAACGTTAAAGCTGGAGAGTTGATTGCTCGTCACGTCAAAACCAGCCGATGCACCATTGGCGATGTTAAAGCTTACATTATCCGCTGTCCTTAACGTGAATGTTCCACTTGTCTTCACCGCTCCAAGATCCGCCTCATCAAGTACGCGAAAGAACATATCCGCACTAGCACCACCCAAGACGGTAACTGTGCTGGCGTAGGTATTTCCACTATTGATTAAAGCAATTGTCCCCGTCCCGCCATTCAAAGTCGTTGTACCCGTAGTACCGCTGATCGTGATGGCACCAGCCTGACTAATCCCGTTAGCAGTCACAGCGAGGTTTCCACTAAGATTTAGCCCGCCCGACTGCACAGAGTAGGCCGACTGATTATTAAGCGTAACATCGGTCAGGTTACCTCCTGTTCCTGTGAAGGTGACCTGTCCAGTAAACTGGTTGGCAGTGTTCCCGAGTATGACCGATGTTCCTGTGTTGGACGTAAACCCGGATGTCCCCGTGACAATCATCGATCCCGTCTGCGTGATTCCGCCACCAACACCGGAGGAAGTCAGATTCAAGGTCGTCGCATTGACCCCCGTCAGCACCATGGCGGAATCCTGTGACACCGTCACCGTGCCACCGCTCAGGTTGAGAGAACCAAAAGCCGTAACATCGCCCCCGTTGTCACCCAAGGTGATGCTATTCGCCCCGGCATTGAAAGTCCCGAGACCCGTTATATTTATAAATGCTCCATTGCTATCCGTGATATCCCCCCCCGAGGTAGCGGTCAGGGAGTTCGCCCCGATGTTGCTGAAATTGATCCCAACCAGGCTGGTCAAGGTCAGAGCCCCGCTAATGCTTAATCCGCCGGGTTGGGTATTAATTGCCAACTGATTATAAAGCGTAACATCGGTCAGGTTACCTCCTGTTCCTGTGAAGGTGACCAGTCCAGTAAACTGGTTGGCAGTGTTCCCGAGTATGACCGATGTTCCTGTGTTGGACGTAAACCCGGATGCCCCCGTTACAATCATCGATCCCGTCTGCGTAATTCCGCCACCAACACCGGAGGAAGTCAGATTCAATGTAGTCGCATTGACCCCCGCCAGCACCATGGCAGAATCCTCTGTTACCGTCACCGTGCCACCGGTCAGGTTGAGAGAACCAAAATTCGTCGTATCCCCGAGGTTGTCACCCAAGGTGACGTTGAAGGTGCCAGCATTAAAAGTCGCGAGGCCAGTTATACTCAAAGCCGTCCCGGGGTCATCGGTGATATTACCCCCGGCCGTTAAACTAAAGTTTCCGCTGATGACGGAAGGCCCAGACAAAATCACGTCTCCCAAACCCCGCAACACTACATTGTTTCCGCTCGTGACCACCACCGTCCCGAAATTGTTGTCTGGGTTGTTCAGTGTGATGTTGTTGGCTGTGCCAGCGGCCAAAGTAATCGTTCCTGGAACCACAAACGCACCACTTTGAGTAATTCCAGCTGCCGTGACGCTAAGGTCTCCACCAGCTCCTAGGGTTAGTCCACCTAACACCAGTGCTGTCGTGTCCTGAACCGTAATATTGGCCAGATTACCCGATGATGCAGCGAAGGAGACGGTTCCGGTGAACGTATTGGCCTGCCCCACGTTGATGCTATTACCCCCAGCCGCGGTGAAGGTGCTGTTGCCTGTGACGGTCAAAACTCCACTGCCCTGATTAATCGTCGTTGCCGGCCCAGCATCGGTCGAGATCACGCTTAAATCACCCCCAAAACTTGAATTTCGACTTAGCGTCACCGTCCCCGACGCATTGATTGCACTAGCCCCGGTCCCTGTAACGTTGATCGCGCCGGATTGGGTGAAATTTCCCGTCGAAGTCGCCGCCAAACTCGTACTCGCCGTTACCGCCCCCAAGTTCAGATCATCACTATTTCGTATCACCACCCGTGTCCCCGTCGCGGTCACGGATCCAACAAAAATATTGCTAGCATTATTAATAATCACTGCGCCATTGGCAGTCCCACCCGCCAATGCGGTTGAAGTTGCAAGAAAAGTCGTGCTCCCATTCACGCTCAGGAACCCTCCAGAAGTACCTTGATAGATGGAACCCATCGAACCAAGGGTTAAAGGTCCGACTAGAGCCGTTCCATCCGGCACCCCAGTTGTATCATCTACACCTGTAAAGTTACCCAGTATTGAACTAATAGAATTATTGATCGTGACCGAGGAATCGGAACCAACGGTGATCGTCCCAAGCATATAGTTTGCACTGGAATCTAGTGTGATTGCTCCAGTCGATCCAAAAGTACTTGTTCCATCAACAGAAAAACCCGTTCCATCCGTAAAGTTGCCACCCCCGCTATTGATAACACTGAGATTCCCCGTGATTCCTCCCAAGATAGAAGTTGAACTACTGGGTAAATAACCAGCAACCCCACCCACCGTAGCAGTTGCCGTCCCTTGGCTTGTGGCACCACCTCCACTCAATGTCACTTTGGGATTTGCTGTATAACTCTGCGCTATACCAGAATTGCTTACATTGATTCTTTGCAGCAAAAGACTCGCTGCAGTGCCCCCCGTGACCGTGGCGGGCTGTGCTGGGCTTCCACCCGCCAAAGTCACTGTCGGAAGTGTGGTATAACCCGTACCAGGATTCGTGACGGTAATCCCAGTTACCTGCCCATAGGTAGTACTAAGGGGGTTTGAATCAACTACCGCTAAAGCCGTTGCACCTACCCCCCCTCCACCCGTTATCGTCACCACCGGCGAACTCAGATAACCCGCACCCCCGCTAGAGACGGTAATCGTTCCAAGCCCCAAAATGGCCGCAGCCGTGCCCGCCGTGGAAACACCACCCACAGAGAAGCCTACCGTTGGTCGGCTCGTATACCCCGATCCAGAAGAAAGTAATTCCACCGTAAGAATTCCGGCCTGTCCAAGGATGATGCCCCCGCCCCCACTATTTACGATCGTCACGTCCGCAGCCAGACCCAACCCACCCGTGGAGGTCAATGCCGCAACTAGGGGTGCTTGAGCAAAGTTATTTGAGCTGGAATCCAGCGAGACGGAACTACCCTCCGCCACCGTGGCCAGAAAAGCTCCCGTGGCCGTAACCGGAGCATTCCCATCCTGTGTGATGGTCCCACCAGTCACCAGTGTCACATTAGCACCAGAAATTCCCGCGACTGCCGCAGGCGTTCCGCCAGGCGCACCGGCCGCTACTTGGCTCACCGACAGACCGAACCCCGTCTTAAGATAAACATCACCATCCGCTGTAGCTGCCACCAACGAGAAATCATTACTCTGGTCTAGGCGGATTGACCCCCCAGTCGCCCTCAGACCGAGCGCAGTTGCCTGAATCGTTGCACCATCAGACTGAGCAATATTACCCCCAGCCTCTAGAAAAACACTTCCTCCTAAAATACCACTCACCCCATCCACATTTCCGATGGTGATTTCATTCGAATCGATGAATCGAACACTCTGTGTCCCTCCCGAAGTGTCCACCGCAAAAATATCCACATTCCCCCGCAACGCCACCGCCCCAACACTTTGCACCGCCAACCCCCCTGCCAACGTGATTGTATCTCCGCCAGCCAGGTTATCAGCCGTTTCCACGGCTCCCTTGGAAGAAAGATTCAGCGACTGGGTCAAAGAATCAAAGGCCAGCGCATCCGAAACCGTGATCTTACCCGCTGCTGTTCCAGCAATGCTATTTTGTCCTATTTCAATCGCACTAGCCCGAATTGCTGTCTCAAAAAGGGAAAGCGACCCGGATGGCGACCCAATCCAAATGGTATCCAAACTCGTGTCCAAAAATCCACCGCCGTACCCAGTGCCTGCGGCACCCCCAGTGATACCTGTCACAACTCCTCCTGCAGCTACAACAGTCCAACCGGTAGCCCCGCTTCCGCTTCCCGTGTTGGTTACGGCATCAGTAGTGGTATAACCGCTTCCCCCATTTAGAATCGTATAGCCTGTGATTGCGCCTGTACGTGTATCGATCAAAGGATTGGCTAGCAACCCGCTGCCGTTTGCAGCCGTAACCGTTGTACTCCCCGTCCCCAGATTCATCTCCACGGGAGCTCCAGCCAAAATACTATTTTGCAGGTTCGGATCATACGCCCCACTGCCTAACCGATCCTGAAACCCGTTTTGTCCGGTCGCGGGACGGATGACAACCCGCCCACCTGAGGGAGCGATTCCATCTCCAGTTGTATCGATCGTAATGGTGCCACCTGTTGTCCTTGCCACATCTGGAGCAATCTCAATCGCGTTACCTTCCAATGTCACACTTCCGCCGTTCGTCAGGATACCATCCACCGCCCCACTTATTACGCCGGACAGGTCACTGATCGCCAAGCCACGTGCTGCCGCCGCCCAAACATTGTTGGCTCCACTACTCCCTGGGGTGTTTTGCGTCGCGTCCACAGCCAACCCGACAGTTGTCCCACTTCCTCCCAGCGCACCGATTTCATTCCCAACTTCGGTCCGATCCATTTGTACTGCACTATTGGGATTGGCTGAGACATGTCCCATATACTGCCCTACCCCAGCGACACCTGCCGGCAGGGTTTCGAATATTGAAACAGGTCCTGCGGCCGTGATGGAAAGAGCTCTGGCGACCACTAGCCCCACCCCGGTGTATAAAGGAGCAGTGTTAACATTGGCCCGGATAAGACCCTGATCCCATTGCTGGCCGGTTCGGGCCACCTCCCCGCTGTTCCCACCCACCAACCCCTTAGAATTGACCAACAAAAGATCGCCAGTAGGCGCACCCGCACCTGTACCGTCCTGACCGAGTGTGGTGGTCAAGGCCACCGCAAATCGGTCGAATTCATTCAAAGTACTGTTAAGGATGTAGTCAGTACCAGGGGCGGCCGTTGCGGCTGTCCCGGGTGCTCCCCCGATTAAAAGACCCGCAACCTTAATGCCGGCATTATTGTTGGCCTGAGACAACGCCGTTCCACTGCCGGTAGAGTCGTCAGCTAGCAGGGCTAAAGTATTAATGGAAAGGTCTGCGATCAAATCTGATACGGTTAGAGTTCCTGTATTAACTCCGGCAAGTGTGTCCAGATCTCCGATCTGCCAAAGAGGATTGGAGCCGGAAAGAAATGTTTCCGTAAAGGGATTGGTTGGTTGAAGGACTTTCGGTGACAAGAAAGTGATCCCGATTTGGACCGTACCTGCGGTGATCAGCGCAACTTCGTCGCGAAGAATTCCTAATGTTCCAACACCAACTTTACTTCCTAAGTTTACATCTGCATCAGTTTGAGCGGGGAAAAGAGCCACCAAACCTAAAAGATCGGCATTGTTGGGGCTATTTGCATTGATCAGTCCATTAATGTTTACGTTATCCCCCTGAATGGCAATGCTTCCTCCATTGGAACGCAAGCCCGCATTGACGTTCACAACGCCACCTTGGCTGCCATTCCCTGCCACCGCAGCGGAAAGAAAGATCTGCATCGGTGTGGGAGTGGTAGAGGTAGTAGATGTTGCATCAGAGGAGATATCGGCACTCACCTGCACATCGCTCCGCGACCCCCCGCTGGCCCAGAGCTCCAGCCGATTCACGCCAGGCGTGTTAGGAAAAAGACCGCTGCCCGTGGCAATCGTGCTGATGTCATACAGCCCATTCATCGAAAGGGAGCTACGGACGTCGATAGCAGGGGTGATTACCCCTGCAGGGTCGGGGAATGCGGAACTTATTTGCAAGCGACTCGTATTGATTCGGTTCAGCTCACCGTTGGTTAACTGAAAGAAACCAGGGTCAGGCGTGTCATCATAATCCGCCTTCGCCGAAACGATTTGCACCGCCCGATCAAGCGATGGGACGACACCAGAACCATAAGGGGCGAGAAAAACACCGCTGAGCGTATTAATGGTATCGGCTTGATTAATGTCCTGGGTCATAATCAAACCATGCATCGCCAGGTTCGGATCAGTATCCATTCCGATCACCATGTTGTTTGCGAGAATGGTAACGATACCGTGAGAACCTACTCTTGTATTATCAAACCCCGCAAGGTCACTATCCATTCCGGCAAAAAGATGAATCCCTTCATCCAAAGTAAATCGGTTATCCGGGCGATCTGTAGGAATTACTACCGGCTCGCGGACTATAATCGTCACATTACCGGCGGATTCGATATGTCCAGGCGACACAGGCGAATCAGTAGCGAGGCCCCCGAGAGTTAGGTACTGAGTACCAGCAGTAACTTCAGTGCGGTCTCCCGGCGTGTTTCTAAGTCTTATGCCATGGCCGGTATCAGCCTGAGTCCCGTCCTCTGCAATTAACAGCACATCATCAGCACGGATTCCTTTGGTCGTAGTGTCAGTTAGGGTAGAGTCTGTAAAGTTGGTAGTTACAAAAGCAACATTAAATCCATTGGCATCAGTGTAGGAAAGATCGCCAGGTCCGCCATCTCCGGGGTTACTAAGATTCACGGCCAGATTCAAAATATCATTCGTAGTATCAGCTAAAACCACAGAGCCCCCCGTCACGATGCCTAGGCCCAGCGCTTCAACCGTAGCTGGATTGATCTGGCCTATATCACTGGCTGAGGTAGTGCCTCCTCGCAGGGTGACGTTGCTGGCAGTTCTGATTCCGAACCCATTAATATCAAAACCATCGAAGTCTCGATAATAAATCAAGGCAGCTTGCTTGACTGATAACCGCGTAAGAGTCCGAAGACTTATGAAATCCACAACATTCTGGGACCCTAAGTAAATATAAGCTCCGCTCGCATTGGAAAATGTCTGTGCATTCAGTGTTTCCGTTGTAATCGTCCCACCAGTTTGGCTGATAAAGCCCCCGTTAGAAGTTGTGCTGCCCGTCGTTAGATTAACGGTCGCCAAGGTTCCGCTAAAGGCACTAATCGAGGCATTGATCGTTATACTTCCGTCTGGGCTAAAGAGATTGATGGTTCCACCGTTTCCACCAATGATTGCATTATCAATATTGATATCCCCAGTACCAGCACCACCAGTCAAAGTCACTGATCCGGTTCTCGAAGTAACCCCCGCATTAACGGAAAGGGCGCCATCGACAACGATAGATACACTTCCAACTGCGACGATCGATGCATTAATGTTTCCTACATCAGTAATGTTGGCGGTATAACTTCCCCCGACAGAAGCAGCACCATTAAGATTGGTCGTGCCCCCACTGGTTAGCCCACTAGTTAGCGTGAAGTCTCCACTTGTAGTGATCGCTCCCATATTAATGGCCCCTTCATCTTGGAGCGAGACCGTAGCACCAGAATTAATCACCACCGTACTAAAGTCGTTTAATGGTTGTGCCAGAGTGATATTACCATCTGTTGTGATTGAGGTTGTCCCCCCAATTAAAAGTGTTGTTCCTACCAATTGATTGACCGCACTTGTCGCATTGATTTTCAAATTACCTAAACCGGTGTTCACCGCTCCGTTGGTGTCGATCTTAAACGATCCCGCACTACCCGCTAAACTGGCCCCATCAGCGCTTGCCCCTTGAATTGTTATATCTCCACCACGAGTGGTGATAGTCGCACCAATCGTGACCGCGGTTCTGCCTCCTAACACCAGAGAGAGAGCACCGCCTGATGAGGTGATATTCTGAGTTATGTTGATCGAACCCGCCGCAATCATGGTGAGTGTTGCATCCCCAACCCCACTCATTGTGATCGCACCGCTTGCCGCCTGGGTGATATTACCCGGCTGCCCTGCAGTGCTCACTCCTGTTAGTATGGTCACACTCGTGCCTGCATTCAGCGAATTTTGAATCGTGGTGCTGCTCGCGGTAGCTGACCCGGTATTGTTGGGAGTAAAAACGTTCGGAATTTCGCCATCGAAAGAGCCGTTTGCACTCGTCGCAGTAGCAATTTGAACATTTGCAGGATCCAACAACCAGAGACCACCTTGTCCGTTAACAGCAGATGCATTTACTGCCCCAAACGCCTGAAGATTGTCCTTACTGGAAGTTTCAACAAAACCACCGTTTCCTCCCTCGATTCCGCCCCGAGCAAAAATTTCACCGTAAAATGCGGTGTACTCATCCGACCAGAGAATCACCTTCCCCCCATCCCCATTTTCCGTCGCATTCGCCCGAATGGCCGAATCGGAAGTCATAACCACCGCCTTGGCGTTAGGCACATTAGGGTTCTTTCCAAGGTAATCCCCACCCACAAGAACCTCTCCCCCACCCGCCCCACCGCTCGCATCTACTTTCGCACTTTCAAACATTCCCACCCTCTCCCCCAACAGTTGCACCTTTCCACCCTTGGCACTTTCTGACGCTCCGACAACTTCGATACTCCCCCTCAAGATCGTCGTGTCAGCAGACCGTAACTTTACCACTCCACCCCCGTCCTTGCCCGAAGCCGTGATGAGCGACCCGATATCGGAGGTCACATTCTTAGCCGTCATCATGATCGATCCCCCGGTCTCCCTTTGTCCATCTAGGCTCCGCTGCAACGCCGCCACCACTCCAGTATTCAGAATGTCACCCTCCCCTCCCGTCAACGTCACGCTACCATCCCCGTTTTCCACCAATCCCGTTGCCTCAATCACCCCCGTGTTCTTGATCGCCATCGGCAAATAACTTCCCTTCGCCTCCAGCACAGCATTCGCCGCCTGAATCACCCCCTCATTGACAATTTCTGCAGAACCCTCTGTCTTCTGTCCTCCGTTTTCCGTCATGGGCTTTTCCGCCGCCATCAACCTCACCTTGTAATTCCCCTGACCCACCGCCTGCAAAGATACTTCCGTCCCGCTCACCATCCCCACCGTCCCATCCTTTGCCATCAACTGCCCTTCGTTCTTAACCTCCTTGGCGATAAGAAATACGTCACCCTCTCTGGCGGTGATGTTTCCCTGATTGATCACCGACGCGTCCGAGTTCCCCTTAAAGTTCAACTGACCCCCCTTCATGAATTCGTCCGTATTAATATCGTGTGTGCTCGCCACAAAAGAAGCTGTGTTGACCACTCCGCCCGCCCCCACCAAAACCCCACCTGGATTAATTAAAAAAACATTTCCGTTTGCCTGCAACGTTCCGTAGATCGCCGAAGGATTTGCGGTGACTACTCGGTTCAACACCGCTGAGCTCGAACTAGGTTGGACGAAGCGGGTGAGTTCTCCATTTGCGATCGAGAAACTGTTCCAGTTGATCACCGCTCGGTCGGTATTCTGATTCACAATCAAAGTCGCCGCATCGGGCCGGTTAAATCCTGCCGCCCCACCGACGACCTGCTCACCCGTCGGGTTCGCATAAAGAGCCGATGGGACCAAAGCAATCCGAACTAAGGACAAAACAAGGACAATCTGGATCCAAAATCGGACAGTTCTCCCCTTTGAAAAAAAGATGGGGCTCTTCATAAGTAAGCATTTTTTTGGTGCACTCACCCCCATTTTCACTAGCGGAAACCCTGTCCACCAATGGCCGAATACTTGCAGGGCAATTCCCCTATATCTTGTACCCATATTCATTAGAACTACCCGCAGGGTCTTTCGGGTCAAGGGAAACACAGCCCGTTGTGTGCTCTTTGTTAGTAAAATGTACTCTTTATTTACAACACAAGGCAATCCGAGGGAAGCGATGTGCTGAAAAGGAAAAACAAGAACCGCTCTGTCTGATATTTTCCGGGAAGTGAAGGAGTGTGTTTTCTTGTACCTTAAGGCCTGCCCGCTTCCGCTGAAACTGGCGCAGCAACCCCACCCCACGCGCCTTCGTTAGGATCTTGATTCCCCTTCAAACGATAGACCTTGGCCTTCGTACTGGGTTGCTTATCAGGCAAGCCTAACACCGCACAAAATGCCGATTTCACAGCATCCCCCGCCTTTTCCATGCTTTTATCATCAGCTTGTCCATTTGCCAGAGATCCAGGGCCATCACCGGTTGGATTGGATGGTTTCGCCAAAACCGCCACCTCACGCTTCTGGGTCGCCAGACGGCTCACCCGGCTCCCTGCACCACCCACACCCTCAATATAATAAACCTGCCCGCATACTGACGGCTCATAAAAAACCTGGTCCGCATCCCCCATCGTGGCAAGCAAGGATGCCTCCGGTGAAAGCACAGCTTTTCTGCCAAACACTTCTAAAGTAACCGGCTTTTGCATTCCAGGACCCGGTCGCACCAAAACTGATTGCCTCCCCATCTCATCTTTTCCGAAACTCAGCCGATACTCTTGACCTGCCACATCCACCGCCTTGCCAGCCGTTCCGGGAGAAATCTCATCGATCAAACTTCCTTCTTCGTCTCTCACCTCCAACCTTCCTGTTTTTTCGCTGAATAGGACTCTTCCCCCCGATCCATGCTCCAACCCCGCCACGATACCCGCCGCTTGCTGTCCCGCCGGATCGGGAACCGATGCCGCACATGTAGCGACCCATCCGATCGAAAGTGGCAAAAGGCACAACCTATAGTGATTCCGCATTCATCTCATTTGCGTCAGAAAAAGTGGCTCGTCCACAACTATCTTTTGCCCAACCCAATCCTTGCTGAATAACTAACCCAACCTACTTTCCTTTTCCCAAATCTTTCAATCTCTGATTCTGCTCTTTTTCTGTCTGACCATTCACCTGTGCAATCTCGTCAGGTGTAATGGAACCTGGCGGAAGCAGAATCGAGCCATTGGTAATCACGGTATCGATTCTTGGCGCATACACCACCCGCCCATTCACCAATACCACCAAAATGAACCCTCGGCCCGTACTTGTCCCCGCCTCCAACTTCGTTCGCCCAAAATCATCAAACTCCACCAGAATCGTCCCATCCGCACGGGTCGAAATCTTTTGAATCTCCTTCTCTGACACCTCAGGCAAACTCTGAATAGCAATTGTCTCATTGGGTTGAAAAAGCGTTACCGGCACAGAAACCATCCCCTTGGCACCCTCAGGCGCTTGCAAATGCACCCGGAGAAGAAACGGAGGCTTTTCCGCCGCACCCATCCACACCACCAACCCGACCAAAAACGGCAAAATATTCACCCCAAATCTCATATTAAGCATCCTATCCCAATCCTGCTTTGGAAACGACCTGATTTGTCATTTTCAGAAAACCTTTCTATAATGCTTTATGAGCTGGCCCACCCCTACCGCCCTCTTTTTATCCGCTTTTACACTTCTACCACTCACCCTTCACGCCGCTGATATTTCCGATACCGCTTCCCGTACTAGCCAACCCGATAAATTTCTCTCCGCACCTGGCCTCATCAAAGGAGGTCTCTTTATGCAAGGCTCGAAAAAAAGATTCGAAGGCGCCAATGAGCTGAATCTTGAGTCATATCAAACACGCCTAGAAATCGCACCATCCGAAGTCTCCCTCATTCGCATTCGCGAACCCCAACCCAATGACCAAATTACCCTCAAATTTACCCTCAAAAATGAGTCCGATAAGGGATCCACACTCTATTTCCCCACCGCCCAACGCTGCGAAGCGATCATTCGGGATTCCGACGGTAAGGTAATTTATACTTGGTCGGAGGATTACGACTTCGCACCAGACGCCGGCTACAGCTACCTCAACGCAGGGGAGCACCTCAACTACCAGATCACCATTCCCTACCAAGCCCTCCGCGGGAAAATCCCCGTCGGGGAATCCACGATTACGGCGAGCTTGGTGAACTATCCGCAACTACGGGCTGAAATGCCCCTACGGATCCAGCCCTGATCGGCACCTTTTGTGGATTGGAATGCTGCGGATCTATCGTTCTTCCCCTCTGCTGCAAAAGTCTCTGCCCTTCG
>Ga0214921_10005635_pt1 | contig 17598 bp, 13 predicted proteins | sample LL1505_MetaG_FD_177992 | JGI IMG/M metagenome (GOLD analysis project Ga0214921, IMG submission 177992) | Freshwater microbial communities from Lake Lanier, Atlanta, Georgia, United States - LL-1505 | ecosystem: Environmental > Aquatic > Freshwater > Lake | place: USA: Georgia | collected...
CAGGTTGCGGAGTTTTCTCTTGTTTATCAGCATCCTTTGCAGCCTTTTTAGCAGCTCTATCGCTTTTAAATTTCTGATATGATTCACTAATACGTTCTGAAAGTGTTTTTTGATGTTGTTGTTGTTGGGAACCAAATGTTTTAGCCATGTCACCCGCGGCTTCAGTAGTCACCCCAGCTTCTAATCCTTCTTCTGGTGCTTGTATCTGTAATACTAAATTATTTGCGAAAATTATATTATTCATAATATATTGATCAACTTCATTTATTTTTTCAATAATTTCATCCAGTGTATAACCAGTATCACGTTTAATCTGATCTTCGCTAATTTTGCTAGTCGATTTATCTATAATTTTTTGTTGTATACGTAAATATTTTTGTTTCATTTCTATTAACATGTTAACGTTATCATCATACGTTTTAAGTATCTCGGCAACTTGTGCTCTCATTGTTTCAGTATGTTCAGTTCCTTGTGATGAAGCAAGTCCTTCCATATATTTTTTCCTACCATTTGGAAATAGAAAAGCAATATGTCCCAATATTCCTTTCACCCAACTAGAAAGATATGTATTTCCATGTTCGGTTAGTCTATTTTTTTCTTGCTCTTCTTCAACCATTGCTGCTATTTCAGCATCTGTCCATTTTATATTTCGTTGGAAATTTTTGCTAGTCGCATATACTAAACCTTTTCGTAACTCGTCTTGTTCTATTTTTTTTTTTGGAATTTTTATTGGTTTTAAATTATTTCCAGTTGCTTGTGAATGGAGAGATGGTGATCCGTTTGATGTTGCTGCTCCTGGCGATGGTGATAATCCAGGTGATGTTGCTGCTTTTGATGATTGTATTGCTTGCATTGATAATAAATTGCTTGCCACTACCGCTGGTGCTTGTGCTGGTGTATTTTCCTCTCCTGATTTTCCTATTATAGGTGGTGTATGTTCCTCTCCTGATTTTCCTATTATAGGTGGTGTATGTTCCACTACTGATTTTTCTGTTTCGGGTGATGTATTTTCCTCTCCTGGTTTTTCTGTTTCGGGTGATGTATGTGCCACTCCTGATGCAGGTGCTGGTGGTGGTGGCGGTGGTGGCGGTGGTGGAATTCGAGGAGGAGGAAGAGCTGGTTTTTGGATTCCTTCTAGAGGAGAAACTGTAGGTAGTAGTGGTGCAGGTGTATGCGTTGTAGTTGCTGCAGGTCTTGCCGATTTAGCTGCCACTCTTGCATCTCTTAATTTTGCTGCATTTTCTATTTCAATAGCAGAAATATTGCCCCCCCTTTGTATCTTTCTTGTTTTATTTTTATTATGTTTGTTATGTTTATTTTTTCTAAAATATTTATCTTTTTTTGTTTTAATCATTTGCTTTTGTTATTGTTATTGTTATTGTTATTATTATAGTATTTATTATTACTTATATTATAATAATAATAAAAAATATGATATTTTACTTTTGTTCTACATCGTGGACATTTTTTTAAAACTAGCAAAATCAATATCTTTCCCCTTTTTATCTAAGGATGTTTCTATTTTTGCCTCGCTATATTCTTCTATTTTACCCCGATATGAATAACGATTCGCCTGTTCTTTCAGAATATATATTTTGTCTTTCTGTTTGTTATGCACCTCTCCTTTACGATTATATGTCTTTAAATTCGCAAATATTTGTTTCTTCTTGTTATTATTATTATCTTGTCCGTTTTCATCTTTGATACCATCCTTCGCATCCTTCAACGCTTTCTCCTCCTTCTCTTTAATTTCCTTATATTTATTCACACCTTTCTCATACTCTTTCCTAATATCAATATATAATTTCTTGCAATTATATTCAATAACATATTTCCTCGCAACAGTCTCTAAATATTTATATGGAATCTCTTTTGACAAAGAATGATACACAAATGAACCAAGATTTGAACAATAATACATCAATACATCACCTCTCGGAGTGGTTTCTGTTATAGTATTCAAAGCCAAATTATTCACAAACTCCTCTGTCAATTCTTGTTCCTCTTTATCATCACCGTCACTATCCTCATTATCGTCAAATTCATCAAACCATTTCATTTCATAAGGAATATCGTCTTCAATATTGTTCTCAGCTCCTACCTCCGTATCAGTATGTTCGAAAAATCCATCAACAATATTGTTTATTTTCACTATAAAATATAAAAATGATGTTGATACAGTAAAATATCCAAACAAATATAAATAATATGTAATAATATCCTCCAATACTAGATTTTTATTTACGTTTAATGAATAAAATGTATCTTGAGAAAGAGTAATATTCATTTTTATATTTTATTTTATTTTATATAAAAAAAGCTCTGGGTTATAAGTTGTGTCTATTTTTATATAAAAACTAATCTCTATATTCTTTTATAAAATATTTAGTTATTATTCTACCTATATTCCATATCCATATCCCTATCTCTATCCTCTTCTCTAATCCACCTTCTCTTTCAATAGTTTGCGTCTTTGTTCAAACAGCCGGTGAATATCATCAGGCATATCCATCACCTTAATCCTCTGATATGATTTATTTGCATTTTCTGGATGTAAGCATACCAAATACATGTCGCGAATCGTTACACCATATTTGCTCTCTAGAATCGCCTTATACGTATTCAATTGCAAACAGTAATGCCAGTAATTTGTATCCGGGATATGTTCGATTACGGGATTCTTCGAACATTTTGTGTCCGTTTTTTTGATTTCACGACATCGCTTCCAGTCATATATACTCAATGTGCCATCATCTTTGTTTCGAAATACCATATCAATTGATCCAGAAATGCGCAACTCTTCGTGAAATATTGTCCACTCTGTCCTATACGGTTCCAAGTTCGGATAATCCTCTACAAATTGCTGAAAATATTGGTATTCGACACTCTGGTTATCACGCGGACACTGATTATAATAGCATTCAATATCATAATGCATTTCCGTCCCTGCAGCAGCCGCTTCATCGCGATTCTTATCCCACCCCGCCTTAATTTGGGCAGGAGTTTGTCCATAATATTTACTTTCTGTCCATTTTTTGGAGCGCATCATTGACGATATGATGGCATCGGCATCAAACTCCTCAAAATGGGAATGATTCCATGTCGTCACCGAGGTGTATTTCACTGAAGGATCGCCATCTATCGTATATGTGTGAGGAATAGGATCAAACACGATTCGCTTATCACGTGGGTGCGCATTGAGGTGTGCTAGATAGTCTACGTCTTCCATTTTAGTTTACTGATATATACATATGAATTATATTTATATATCAATTTTCTATTTATACTATTTTATTTTTTATTGTTCATACCATTTATATGGCCCATCACCCTTTACTATAACTGCATTTTTATCCGGTTCGACAAGAATATTACCTCTAGATCCCACAACCGTCCAAAAGAAGCATCCGTTCCCACCATAAATAGTAAACATGTTATGTATAACTTCCCCAGCACTATATATTTTAGCAGGTGTCCCATCGTATATATTGGTTATCTTTATTGTAAAGTCTCTAGCAAAAGCACACACATAATCGGGCAAAGTGATTTCGACACTTGTATCGTTTGTTATTTCGCCACGCCCGCGATAATATACGCCTGCCTCGGGGCCTTCCAGGCAGGCATGCACCAAATATTTGGAATAGTCAAGAGGATGGGCGATAATAAAAGATTTTGCTGAAGGTATATATATATTTGATGACTGAATATTTACACCACTAATAGCAACACTTAAATACTGTCCTGATGCCGACATTGCTGAGCATGTGTAATTTGATTCTCCCAAAGAGCTGGATATAGTCCATGTATTACCATAATCGGATGATATATACGCATTTGAGGTTGAAGATGCTAATTGATATTGTCCAGTATATGATATACATACCGAACTCCAGTCAATATTACTAAGAGGTGGTAATGGAGAAACTTGTGTTTTTATATTCCATGTGTTTCCATAGTCGATTGATATATATAGTGAACCTAAACCTAAATTAGTTGAAACAGCTGTTTGATACTGTCCTGATGCTGACATATAAATAGAGAAAAACGAGTCACTTATTGAAGTAATAGTTGTGAATGAAGCGCCATAATTTGACGAAATGTATATATAATCTCTGGCTCCAACGGTTATATATTGTCCACTCGCGGATATTGATGTCGTATAGAAAAAAGCACCAAATATATTTACACTATTCCAACTATTTCCATAATTTGATGATACATATATAAAGTAACTAGCAACAAATACTTGATATTGTCCTGATGCTGATATCGCCGTACCTGTTGTAGGTTGTGGCACTCCTGGTAGGTTACTACTTATTTGCCATGAATTTCCATAGTCAATGGAATAATAACCATTTATTGAGAAACTATTTGAGGAAATTATTTGATACTGTCCCGATGCCGAAACTGATACAGAATTAAGCGGATTACTATCTGGTTGAGATGATGAGAGTGTCCATGACGCTCCATAGTTTTGTGATATATATACTGCTGAACTTGAAATTGCTGTTTGATACTGTCCTGACGCTGACATTGCTATACTTGTCCATGGTGATGTAGGAGCAGGATTACTCCCACTAAACCATGACATTGTTGCTCCAATTGTTTTAAATGTAACAGCTCCTGCCTTTGCAAATATATCTAAATTATTATTTAAAATTATATTTCCCACACCTGTTGCTCCGGTTGCCCCTGTTGCTCCTGTTGCTCCTGTTACTCCCATTGCTCCTGTTACTCCATTTATACTTAACCCTGTTGCACCCGTATATCCCGTATATCCCGTATATCCCGTATAACCGGTATACCCCGTATAACCTGTGTATCCCGTAGGACCCGTAACACCTGTATATCCCGTATATCCCGTATATCCCGTATATCCTGTATATCCTGTAGAACCGGTTACTCCGGTTACTCCGGTTTTACCTCCAGCGGGGAATGGACCGGTTGCTCCTGTAAAGCCCTGTGGCCCTGTAGATCCCGTTGTTCCTACCATATTTCTTGGCCCTATTATCGTTTTTTCTACTAAATAGGGGAATCTTGTATAGTTTGCTATAGGCGCTCGTTCGTATCCACCTGCTTGTTTCCATGAATTATTTTTAAACGGTGATGAATTTGACATTGTATATACTATTCATATATTTTTGTATATTTCTATTACGAATGTATGTATTATGAATACCATTTGTATGGACCTTCACCATATACAACAATTTCATTTTTGTATGGTTCAACAATGATATTCCCTCGAGCCCCCCTTACTTCCCAACTAAAATGTCCATTCGTGCCATATACCATAAATTGGTTATTTATAACTTCCCCAACGCTATATGTTTTAGGTGTGAACCCGTCATATATGTCGCATACTTGTATTGTAAAATTACTAGCAATATCGCATACATATTCAGGTAAACCTATTTCTACACTTATATTGTTTGTTATTTCTCCGCGTCCTCTATAATATACACCAGTTTCGGGGCCTTCTAGACAAGCGTGAACTAAGTATTTTGTATAATCTAACGGATGATCGATAACGAATGACTTAGCTGGTGGCGTCGTGTTTGTTCCATAAAAATAAATAACAGCATTGTTTGTAGGGGTTGTATTGGTATATGCCCATGCAAAAAGTTGTCCTGATGCTGATAATGCTATAGAAGTCGATGTTGAATTCGCAAATAAAATACTCCATGATTTTCCATAATCGTTTGAATATGCTACTTGTGCATTTTGTGCAACTACTTGATATTGTCCCGATGATGATATAGCTATGTCTATCCCATTGTTTACACCCGTATTTATATTCCATGTATTACCGTAATCATTTGATACATATATGTTTCCTACTCCATTTACAAGAGCGGTTTGATACTGCCCTGATGATGACATTGCAATACTTATCATATTATTTCCTCCTAGATTTCTTTGGTTCCATGTAACTCCGAAATCCCACGATATATAAACACCATTACTACCACATGTGACTGATATAAATTGTCCAGATGCAGATACTGCGACATTATTTAAACCTGTAAATGTAGTAGTAACAGGATTAAAACTTGATCCATAATTATTAGAAATATATAATGAACCACCTGAATTAACTGCTACTTGGTATTGTCCGGTTGCTGATATTGATGATGAGCTCAAAGATAGCAATGTTGTAGTAGAACTAACAACTGTCCACGAAGTTCCATAAGTATTAGAAATATATATACCTGGACTTGGTGTTAGATATTGAGTTGCTATTTGATACTGTCCTGATGCCGAAACCGCTACCGATGACCAGTTTCCAGTAAACCCCGAATACTGTGTAAAACCATTCCCGTAATTGCTTGATGTGTAGATATTACCAGAAGTAATAGGACTAGTTGTGCTACCTTGCACATATGTTTGATACTGTCCTGACGCCGACATTGCTATATATTGATTACTGTTTAGTGTATTAGATACACTATTATACTGTGTATAAGCAGTGCCGGTATTTCCATAGCTTAATGCCGTTTCTGAAAATATATCATATATATTTTTATATACTATTCCACCCCATAACCCGGTTGCCCCTGTTGCACCCGTAATCCCTGTTATACCATTAGCTCCTGTAGCCCCTGTAGCACCCGTAGCACCTGTTGCACCTGTAGCCCCTGTTACGCCTGTATAACCAGTATAACCAGTATAACCTGTATAACCTGTATAACCTGTATAACCTGTATAACCTGTTTTTCCAGTATAACCCGTATACCCTGTATATCCTGTATATCCAGTATAACCGGTTACTCCCATTACACCCGTTGCACCTGTATGTCCTGTTACTCCCATACCGACAGGACCTGTTACACCGGTTATACCAGTTGCTCCTGTTATTCCTAATTCTAGTTTTGTATAATTGTCTCCAACTAGAAATGGAAATCTCGCGCGATTAATTGACATATTTTGTATAATATAAGTATAATATTTATATTATAACATACACACAATTATATACACAATTATACACTTATTCGTATTACCTATGAAATTGTTCAATCCATAAATATGGACTTTTATCATTTTCATTTTCATTTTCATTTTCATTCCCTCTTACTGTGCTTTCATTTTTATGAGGTTCTACTATAATATTACTGCGCGTCCCTGTTACTTGCCAAAAGAAGCTTCCGTTCTCACCATATACCGTAAATCGGTTATATAAAATTTCACTAACGCTATATGATTTGGGTATTGTTCCATCATATATGTGTGTTATTTCGATTGTAAAATCTCTAGCGAGTGATTCAACATATTCGGGCAAAGCGATTTCGACACTTGTATCGTTTGTTATTTCGCCACGTCCGCGATAATATACACCGGCTTCAGGGCCTTCTATACATGCGTGTATTAAATGCTTAGAAGAGTATCGTGGATGATCTACAATGAATGTTTTTGTAGGCATTAGAATTTCTCTAGTAATATAAAAACCGGCACTAGTAGATCCAGTATCATAAGATCCAACATATGTAATATATTGTCCTGATGATGATATAGCTATTGTAGAGTAATTAATGTCACCGTAAAGATTGTTAGAAAATGTATTCGTCCATGTATATCCGTAGTCCATAGACATATATATATATATATCCGTCCCCGTCCCACTTGTATTACATGCTACTTGATATTGTCCAGAAGAAGAAATAGAAATACTTAGCCAAAATGCAGCGGGGGCATTTGTATTTTGTGTCCATGTAAAACCATAATTCGAAGATGTATATATATAACCAGAACTTCCACCAATACACGCCGATTGATATTGTCCAGATGCCGACATTGCTACAGAACAATTCGCGTTTATGCCGAGTATACTTATTTGTTTTTTTGTCCATGACACTCCATAATTTGAGCTTATAAAAGATGAAAAACTACCAGTAAGAGGTGTAACGATGTTTTGAAATTGTCCTGTTGCTGATATAGCAATATCCATCTGGTTTAAAACTGTTGTCAACGGCGAACCTGGTAAATTTATTATACTCCATGTATTACCAAAATCTGAAGATATAGCAGTTCCAATATTTAAATTACTATAGTTAAAAACGACTGACTGATATTTTCCAGAAGCAGATACAGAAACCCCAGAGTAAGAAATCGATGTAGGAAGATTAGGTTGAACGATTTGTGTCCATGTAGCTCCAAATTTTGATGATATATATATACTTCCAGGTGATTGAACAGCTGTTTGATACTGTCCAGATGCGGATATCGAAATTTGATATAGAGCAACATTAACTGGACCCGTGAAAGTCCATGTATTACCATAGTTGTTTGAGCTATAAATACAACCATTAAGACCATTATTTTCATTTATAGTAGCTACTTGATATTGTCCCGACGATGATATAGATACTCCCGATAACGGCGGAAACGATCCATGGGCAACAACATATCCATTGGTAGAATTATCTATAGTAGTGGTAGTCCCTATCGTTGAAAATATATCTAAAAATGGATAAGGATTTGTAGTTAAATTAAATGTAATGCCTGCCCCTGTTGCACCTGTTGCTCCTGTTGCACCTGTTGCTCCTGTTGCACCTGTTGCTCCTGTTACTCCTGTTACACCTTTTGCACCTGTTTTACCTGTATAACCAGTATAACCTGTATAACCAGTATATCCCGTAGGGCCTGTAGGACCCGTAGGACCTGTATACCCTGTATACCCTGTATACCCTGTATAACCGGTAACACCTGTTGCTCCTGTTTTTCCGGTTGCACCGGTTGGACCTGTTGCACCGGTTGGACCAGTAGTCCCTGTTATACCGGTTGGACCGGTTGGCCCTCTTGGGCCGATATAATTTATACTTGTTTTTGATATATTATTTATTAAAAATCCTGTATCCCCTTCCCAATATGTAAAGGATGCATAATTTCCTATTGGGGTTTTTTCATAACCCCCGGTTTGTTTCCATGAAGGACCCAAATACTCAGATGACATGTTTGTGATTATTTATAACTACTATTTGTATCTACTATATTATATACTCTTATAAATCTATATAATATAACGAAATCATAATTTACATATAATCGATATACCTTTACTTTTTCCCTTTTTTATTTACTGTTTTGCCCTTGCCCTTGCCTTTTCCTTTTCCTTTGTTTTTGGTTTTCTTGTCAGCTTTTCGAATACTTGATAATTCTGATAATCCTGATAATTCTGATAATTCAGATAATTCAGATAATTCCGACTCATTATGCGAATGCATATGTTTGGGAATAAGGTGTATTGATTCTCCATCCATTTCAGGTATAATTCTTGCTTCATGTAGAGGAGATAGTTTGTTAAGCATGATAGGTTTATTTGAGCATCCATTTTTATAAATATATTCTATTTTTTGGTGTTCGCGTGGTTCGTGTGGTTCATACATTCTTATTATAGGAGCGCCTAAATTGGGTGCTATAAATATAGGGCGTTCATCATGCATATGACGCGGAGACATATCGCGAAGTTTTTGTATAAGTTGTGTTCTTAAATCTTGTTTCGCTGCAGGGTATGCTAATATATCCATAATTTGAGAATTTGTAAGATTTTCGTGTTTTTTTACACCATTTATATCAGTATCAACATGAGCACGCCAGTGTTTTCCGTCACGTGACACAGCTTTCATTGCCGCAGACGAGGAACTTACTATACCAGATATATTTTGCATAGGAGAAACATGAAATGGTGTAGGGTGTCTATAAAATTGTCTATGATTATGATTGTGTTTAGATTTGTTTGCGTGTTTGTGTCCATACTTGTGTATAATTTTACGTGTTTTTTTTTGGGGCATATAGTTTCGTATTTTATATATTATATAATATATTATAGAAATATATAATAAAATGCAAAAAATAAACCATCAACATTTACGCGGACAACAACCACATCCACAACCACAACATCAATTTAATATACCTAAAACCCCTGAACATTTGTTTTTAAAAAATAAAGATGGTAATCAACCGGCTATACATACCACCGCCGCCGCCACCGCCGCCGCACCATTTAAAACAGTAAAATATATTGACGAGTTATACACGAAACAATTTTTAGATGAATATTTTACAATATAATATATATCAAACATACTTAAAGAATGCAGTATATTGCACCCCCAGCTAGCCCTCCCAAAGTGAATGAATGATGTTTCTTTTTTTCATATTCTAACCTCGATTTTCAAAAATGGACATTTTTTTTTGTCCATTTTCAAAAAACCAGTTCTAAATTTGAAAAAAACGATGAAAACGTCACTCAGAGCATAATGCTCTAAATTTGTTTTTCAAGTTGAAAAAAACGTGACGATAACTTTTTATAATATATGTTATGTAAAGGGTTTAGAAATTATCTGTGTCATATTTAATAGGGACAAATACAACATAAAATCCCATAATTCCCCCAAAAATCCCTTTTTAGTTAATGACAAATTTTTTTTGTATAAATTGTGACTATAATACGTCTAATAAAAAGGATTTTAATAAACATCTTCTTACTAGAAAACACGCATACAACAAATACAACAAAAATACAACACAAGCATCCGATGACCATAATATGGTGTGCGTATGCGGAAAATCTTATAACCATCGCGCATCATTATATAATCATAAAAAGAAGTGTGTTATGATGGCGGAGGATATAAAGAAAACAGAGACGGTAATAGGTAATAAAAGGGTAGAAAAGAGTTTAAATAATGATATGGGAGAGAATATAATAATAGGTGATAAGATAAATATAACTACAGAGATGTTTATGAAGCTTGTGAATGATAATCAGGATATGATAAAGATCATAAAGGAACAGCAGCAGCAGATTAATATGATAATACCGAAGATAGGTAATATAACGACGAATAATATGACGACAAATATGACGAATAATAATTTTAATTTGAATATATTTTTGAATGAGAAGTGCAAGGATGCATTAAATATATCGGAGTTTATAGAGTCTCTTAAAATAACTTTAGAAGATTTGCAGTATTCGCGTTCAAATGGGTTAGTTCAAGGAATAAGCAATGTTATGATAAGGGGTTTAAAAGAGTTAGATATATATAAAAGACCGATCCATTGCACGGATGTGAAGCGTGACACAATGTATATAAAAGATAAGGAGAAGTGGGAGAAAGATGATAATCATGATAAAATGAGAAATACAATAATAAAAATAGCAAATAAGGAAAGGAATGCGATAAAGTCGTGGGTAGACCAAAATCCGAATTGGATTGATAAAGAGGATACACAACTTGAGTATTTAATGCTTATTAATAAAATTTGCGAACCTATTGAAAATGATGTAAAAAATGAGAAAAAAATTATTAGAATAATTGGAAAGGAAATTATTTTGAATAAAGATACAGAGAAACTATTGAAAAATTAAGAAGTTAATTGTTAACAATTTACAAAACAATTTACAAAACAATTCATTCATAAAATATAATAATCTTGTATTATTATATACGCTCCCATAACCACCTAATTAAAGATATTTATACAAACACAAATATGTCAGCAGTAGAATTAAAAAACAAAAAACCAAAATATCCTGAAAATATAAATGGGACACACTGTATGGGTGATCATTGGACTGTATGTTGTCCAAATCGGCATTTACAGTTTAATAGATATCAACAAACAAAAGAAGTTGTTCAGGTGTATTATAATGGTGGTATATATCGCGTATTTGTTTGCACCGCAAAATGTTCCAAAGATTTAAAAACAATTGCTAAAAATAACCCTGCTCTATTTAAAAAACTATTTATAAAAGGTGTAAAACCAAATGGTGATTTAATTTTAAAGCATCGTGATACAGGCGTTGTTGCACAAATAGCACAAAAAATAGATACATATGAACAAAAAGGTAAATCTGGCAAATCTGGCAAATCAGGTAAATCTGGCAAATCAGGCAAAGGTAAAACTAAAAAACAAAAAGGTGGATCATGTAAATGGCTTACGACTCATCGACGACACAAGCATAAGCCCGGATGCGGACATACTATGAAAAATAAAAAATAAAAAATAAAAATACATCCCTAATCATTTCTAATCATAATATGTAGTGATATATTATGAGTAGAATGTAATATAATAATAAAACGATATTGTTACAATTATACACTTATCAATTATTTTTATGAGTATTTGCATGATGGTGATGTTTTTTGTGGTGGTTTGCGCGTCTAGTATATTTGCTTCTTCCTCCATAACTTAAGGGTGTTATTTGTATAGCGCGTGGTGAAGATGCACGACGTGGCGACGGGGGGACGATAGGTTCGTATGGATGCGCGCTACTTAATTTTGATTTAATTTTTCGAAACGCATTACTTGATTTTAATTTTACGGCTTCTTTTAAGTCGATGGCGCTGTCGTATACTTTGGATGCTGCACGAGATGCTAAAGAGGAGCCGGGTATATAACTTAAAACAGTTCCAACACCGCGTGCTGCCGCTCTAGAACACAATACTATACCTGCGCCTATATATCGTATTTTTATCCATGCTCTATGTGCACGTCCACGATGTATTTCTCGAAATCTTTCATAATTTCGTATCTGAGGGAAATGGTTTTCTCCGCTATATTTGTATATAATATCGTAAATACGTTGGTATGTTTTTTTAAGTCGCACCGCTTTATCATGTCGAATTAAATTATATTCATCTAAATCTATTGTTATTGGATAAGTTAATATATTATATGGGTTTATCGTGGCTATATTTAATATGATATTATAAATATGAGATATTTGTCCTTCATATATACAATAGTTAGCACAGTTATAGAATGAGTCTATTAAAGCCGATATAAGTATAATACGGTGTATCATTTTTATATTCATTCGACGTTCATTCTGAGACATACTTATATATGGTTTTGAGAAATATTCATTCGTTCTAAAATCAGCTATCAGTGAATTTATTTCTGCAGAGAATAAATTGTTTGCTCTATTAATTTTAATATCTACATTTTGTTCATCAATAAACAATTTAAGTTGTTCATCTTTAACACCCATTAGTGTATAAAACCGATTAATGAAATCTTTTTGTGTCAGCTCATTCTGTGGTAAATTATTTTTAATATATGTTTCTATATTTCGTTTGGTATCTGTAATAAGGTGCCGAAGATTTGTATCACTATCTATGCGATATACTCTACCGAAATCTATTTCTTTAATTTGTTTCAATATCGATACTTTTGGATTGCATAGCCAGTTACCAGGGTGAGCATCAAGATGGAACATCTTGCCTCGATATATTGATAGAATATTTATGGCGGCTATTCCTTCACATAATTTTTTGTATACATCATGATTGTAGTGTGGTTCATTTTTTAAAGAGTAGTAAAAAATTGGGTGAAAACTTGATGGTATAGACTCCATTAAAATGATACCGATATTGAAACCCATACCGGAAAATTTATTTATGTAGGTATTTATTCGGTTCAAATCGGGATCGCTTTGTAAAATTGATTGTATATTTGGAACAAATCTAAAAATATCTATAGATGTAGGTGGAACCGTAATACCTGGTGAACTAATCATCACTAATCCAAATGCATCTGGGCAAAATGGATTTCCGCTAATTGACATCATAGAGCTATATAAATATCGCTGAGTTTGGTATTCATTTATGAGTTCGTTTCTATCGAGTGAAGCTTTACCTCTTCCATTGAAATCGTCGAGGTTTATATTATTTCCTGGTGCTCCAATAAGACATATTTTCATAATAATTTCATGAATGGGTAATCCATCTGTTTCATTTTCTATTTTTGCATAACTTAGTGGTGTTGGTTGTCGGGATAATAATGATTTTTTTATGTCAAGAGTATCGCTTCTAAATAAAATGTTTGATGGATTTAAATGTAACCGAATGACAAATGAATTTAGAGAGCCTGTAGAAACAATTTCTATGTTTGTTGTATTTGTTAATATATCTTGTAATCCTTGTATAGTTTGTATTTCTCTTTCCATAATAGGGTTATGAAAATTTGGAAGTAAAACTTTTATACCACCACTTTGGGAACGAGTATAACTTTTTTTGTGTGGGTATTTTTTGATACTATTATTTTTTCCCATTGTATATAATTATATTTATATTTATATTTTATAAATGTGTATATGAAATAATTATTAATTATATAATGAATCGTTGTAATATTTTAATATTGTATTATTGTAATATTGTATTATTGTAATATTTTATTATAAATGTCATTTCCTGCTTATAGTGAATCAATATGTGCTAGTTGTTGGTATCCGTATTTTACAGTTCCAGATCCTGTAATAGGATGTAGGACATGTGGTAGATTTCCTAGTGGCACTGCAGCTCCATTATATGATAATACAAAAACTGCCATTCCGTATGTAGCAGATATACCAACACAGAAGCGAATTCAGAACGTAGTTCGTGTAGATGGTTCCGAATACACAATGAATAAGGGTGCGCTGAATGTTTATACCAGGCCGGTTGCGGCATATCAAAATGTAAACTGGAATCAACAAAGTGATCGTGCGGTTCCCGGTGTAGTTCATCGCAATGTGCCTTCCCATGGTTCATCTACACGTAGTTCAATTACGAGAATGAGGCCTGGTTCAATGTCTGCACCATCTACCACGATGCAGGGTAGTAAAGGTGTGGATATGAAACATGGATCATATGATAGATATTTAGCGAAACTAAAGGGGCGAAAACCTTTGAGAACACAGTCGTATGCATCTACTGCTAATACTATTCCTGTGCGTGGTGATAAGACACGTATGTTTGGTATAGCATATTCAGATACATGTCAATATTCCATCCCTCCGTGTTAATATATTATAATGTATTATGTATTATTTTATCAATGTTATTTTATCAATGTTTATAAATAAAATAATATATTTTATATTTTATATATACCTTTTACCTATAGTATAATAATGTCTTCAAAAATGTCAATGGTGTTTAGTCAAAATAATAGCAGAGTTGGATCTAATAGAGGTATAATAATGAAAAGAACTGTATCTGCACCTGCACCACCAGCACCTGCACCAAAACAACAACATGCGAGGGCTATAGTAAGTGGGCCAATGGCTCGTTCTGCACCTAGAGGAATAAAACAGTTATTTAATTTGGGGCATATCATGGCGAATCCTGGAACACCTTGTAAAGCATGTGGTTCTTAATATATGTAAATGATTATTAATAAAGTATTAATTATGTATATGTATGTGTATAATTAATATAGGTATACTATTATATAAAAAAATAACATTTTATATATAATAATGAATGGATTTGATTTAAATATTAATAATTATAGTGTAACCGAGTTAGAAGAGTTACTAACATTAGATAAAAATTATAATTTAGATGAAATAAAGTATAAGAAGGATAGTATATGTATGAAAATTGCAGATGATGGCACAATCTCATTTGATATGAAAGCAAAACTAGAGACTTTTTGTGAAAAGGCTTCAGTTATATTAAAAGATATCGTAAATAAAAATAAAAATGGTGGAAATGGTGGAAATAATAATGATAGTGGTGCAGATGATGGTTATGGATTTGGTGGTTATGTAAAAAAAGATAAATTTTCAGATTTGAAAATGGAGATGATGAAAAACACAAACAATTTAATAATAGCTGATCCTATATCAGCACATAATATAGAAATAGATAGAACAATTACCCCCGGACAAAATATATCTACATATGGAACACAAAGGGGTGTAATTAACCCTGTATTAACAAATACATTTTTAAAGGGTGTAAATATAGATACACGTTTTAGAGAAAACTATTATTCTACAAAGAGCACAAATATAATTGTGACTCTGCCTTTTCGCTTAGAACGAGTTATATCTTATCGTGTCGTGGGTATTACTTTACCTTTGTCGTATTATAATATATCACAGTCTTATGGTAATAATATTATACAAATTAATATAATAAGTAATGTTTCAGGAACCGTAGGTGTATCATATAATTTAATATTACCGGATGGATGTTATAATACTACACAAAATATTTCTATATATTCGTCATCTTTAGAGCAGGTAATTAATAATTTACTAACAAATGATCCAAATAGTCCGAATAATAACCCAGCATGTGCTGGTTTGAATCTTAAATATACGATAGATAGAACAAGTGGGCGAAGTGTATTTGCGCAGGATGCGACTATTGCTGGAACGATAGCATATAACTTTGAGATTATTATGAATGTGGGTTTAAATGTGCAAACAGGTGGTGTAGAGGATGATTATTCTAGGGTGTTGATGTTGAAATTGGGATGGATGTTGGGTTTTAGGTTAGCACAATATACAAGTTCTAATAGTAGTCCTCCTACATCTGATACTAACTTTGGTTCTATAATTTCGGAGGGTATATGTTTTACGAAAAATCCGTTGTATGGTTTTTTGGCGATCGATGATTTTAATAAGAATTCAAATGATTATTATATGTCTGTTTTTTCAAACTCAATATCGGTGCCAAATATTATAAGTAAAGTGAATTTAACTGCATTTAGTGAAGGTATTGGTGAATTTCAAGCAGCGCAGGGAGAGTCGTCTTCAAATGCTATCAATAGAGAAAAGAGATACTATGGGCCTGTAAATATTCAAAGGCTAAAAATAACACTTTATGATGATTTTGGGCGTATTTTAGATTTAAATAACATGGATTGGAACTTAGAATTAGCATTTGAATGTGTCTATAATATGTAGATTAATGTTCATTTTATTTTATACCTGAAAATATAAATAATATATTGTATTTTATTTATATTAAACATAATATATATATATATATATTATTAAAATGAGTTGTAGAAGCCCTTTTGACTTACCTAACAAATATACTTCTAGTGATTATACGAATAGTAAAAAGGCGGGTGTTATATGTTGTGCATGCGGAACCGGGCCAATCGGGCCAACAGGTCCTATAGGTGTTAAAGGAGCAACTGGATACACAGGTTATACAGGTTATACAGGTTATACAGGTTATACAGGTTATACAGGTTATACAGGTGTTACGGGTCCTACAGGTGCAGCTGGTGTAGCTGGGACTACAGGTGTCACTGGGCCGACAGGTTCTGCTGGTGTAGCTGGGACGACTGGCCATACAGGTTATACAGGATACACGGGTGCCACCGGGCCGACAGGTTCTGCAGGTGTAGCTGGAACGACTGGCCATACAGGTTATACAGGATACACGGGTGCCACCGGGCCGACAGGTTCTGCTGGTGTTGCAGGTATAACTGGTGTTACAGGCCCTACTGGCACAGCTGGTGTTACTGGTCCTACTGGTGCAGATGGAACTCCAGGTGGTCCGACAGGTCCTACGGGACATACCGGTTATACTGGATACACAGGTTATACAGGTTATACAGGCCCTACTGGCACAGCTGGTGTTACTGGTCCTACTGGTGCAGATGGAACTCCAGGTGGTCCGACAGGTCCTACGGGACATACCGGTTATACCGGATACACAGGTGATACAGGTGTTACAGGACATACTGGTGCAACGGGATACACAGGTTATACAGGTGTTACAGGACATACTGGTGCAACGGGATACACTGGATATACAGGTGTTACAGGCCCTACCGGTGCAACAGGTGATA
>Ga0214921_10005636_pt1 | contig 17595 bp, 18 predicted proteins | sample LL1505_MetaG_FD_177992 | JGI IMG/M metagenome (GOLD analysis project Ga0214921, IMG submission 177992) | Freshwater microbial communities from Lake Lanier, Atlanta, Georgia, United States - LL-1505 | ecosystem: Environmental > Aquatic > Freshwater > Lake | place: USA: Georgia | collected...
CAGAATGCGAATCCTTTGGACCCAGGTTGTTAACGATGTGACCGGTACAAACTGTAAACGATGTCTCCAGTATGTACCTATGGGGTGTGGCTGCTCGACCTGGGCTCGAACCAGGGACCTACGGATTTAACAGAAAACAGTTTCTTCAAACTATGCTTGCTTTATGCGGGTTGCAAGCAATAAAAAATTGATGTGCAATAAACTGTGTAACTGCATATTTCTTGAATTTTTAACAAAACGTCCATCGCTTGATGCTTGAACTGCTCTAGACGAGTAACGGGTGCTCAGATTCTGAACACCTAATAAGCCATCTGTACAAGGTTATATTTCATTGTCAACAAGTACTTGACAGTGTCAATTGAGTGTTTACAATGAATCACAATGATCATCTCGTTTAAACACAAAGGCCTAGAACTCTTCTTTACAAAAGGCAGCCTTAAAAGTATTCCTGCTCAATATGCAGGACGTATAGAGCGTATGTTGGATCGATTGGATGCATCCAAACAGCCAGATGACATGAATTTGCCTGGCTACAAATTTCACCAGCTCAAGGGCATTCGGAAAGATGAGTTTGCAGTATCTGTAACAGGAAATTGGCGAATCACATTTGAGTTTGAAGGCGATGATGCCATTAACGTTAACTTGGAGGACTATCACTGATGAGGTCTTTACGAAATCCCAACCGCATGCCCACACACCCTGGCGCGGTTCTGCGAGAAGATGTGTTGCCAGAACTTGGCTGGACGCAAACTGAATTGGCAGCTCGCTTGATGGTCAGTCGTCAAACTGTCTCAGATTTGTTGCACGAAAGAAAGTCTGTTACAGCAGAGATGGCTATTCGCATTGCTCGTGCTGTTGGAGGCACACCAGAGAGCTGGCTTCGCATGCAAGAAGCCTTGGATCTTTGGGCTGCCGAGATGAAGTTTAAGAGGAACCCTAAAATTGCACCGAGAGAATTGGCTGCTTGATGTCTTAGCCCAAAGAAAAACCCCTTTAGCATTGCTACTTAAGGGGTTCTTTTATTTGGCTCCTCGACCTGGGCTCGAACCAGGGACCTACGGATTAACAGAAATAATTTTCTTTAAACTATGCTTTTTTTTGCGCTATGCAAGCAATAAAAATTTAATGTGCAATAAACTGTGTAATTGTCTATTCTCTGATGTTTTGGCAAAGCGTCCAGAGCTGGACGCTTAGTTGCTCTGGACACTTGCTACACTCTGACCGGTATCAGAGCGTCCAGATTCTTGACGCTTGATTAGCTCTGGACATGAGGGGGTGTCCAGAGTCTGGACGCTTCAGTTTGGTCACTTCGGTGGTGTTGGTAGTGAGCATGGTAAATTCATTTGATGATGACCACTAAAACACTGCAAGGTGAGTGCTCAATCAACGCTTTTGGAATTGAACCAGCCCACCATCTCGCCAACCAATTGTCACGATGCTGATGCCCTAGGACGATCAGTTCTGCGCCAACGGTATGCGCATATTCAACGATTTTATCGACTGCGTCACCTTTGAGCAATTTTCCAGTAGCCTCAATCCCGGTCCTGTTGAGTTGTTCAACGCCGTCATTAAGAATTTTCAAGCGCTCTTCTTCGTCTATTTTATTTTCTAGTTCGCTAAAGTAGGAGCCTTCATGGCCCATCGTTATTTTTTCGAAAGTACCGACTGAAAGCAGATGAATCTTGTCATATTTCCATTGAGAAAGTTCTTTGCACTTGAGCAAAGCCTGCTGGCTTTCAAGCGATCCGTCGTAGGCCAAAATGATTTTTTGATGCATTTTATGTCCCATCATTTATTTCATTGTTACTTATTCAGACTAAGTGATCGCTATTGGGATGTAGGTTTTTGTTATTCTCTAAAAGATCTAGCCATAGGTTATTTTTTGGTTAAATTTTTACTGGTTCAAAATTTTCATTTAGTTTTCTAAAAGGAAGTGAATGACCTCTTTATTGAAAAACTCCCATTGCTCTGCACTGCTGATATGAGCTGCATTTTTAATGACCAGTAGCTTAGCGTTAGGCAAAAGCGAAACTATTTTCTCCGACATCGATATTGCAGTGGCTTGATCGTATTCGCCAGCGATAACCAATACACTTGATTTAATTTTGTTTAATTGTGATGTGAGGTCAAAATTAATTAATGCATTTGACGTTCCCCGATAGCCAACTACGGAAGTCGTCCTGATCATGTCCTCAATCTTTTGAATCACCTTTGGATTATTTTGGATATAACTTTTTGTAAACCATCTTGAAACGGTTGATTCAATTTGGGACACCATGCCATGCATTTCAGCTTGTGACGCTCTTTCGCCCCATAGCGCATTAGCATTGGCTGCGGCCTGGCATGTTGTATTTGCTAAAACAATGCGATCAACTTTATCGGGGTACTGAATTGCAAATGCTTGTCCTATCATTCCTCCCAATGACGTACCGATCCAGTGAGTTTTTTCTATGCCGAGGTATGCCAATAAATGCGCAGCGTCATCTGCAAGTTGCACCATAGGGTAAGGCCCCCGTGTTGCCTCTGTATCGCCATGCCCTCGAATGTCGTATTGAAGGACTGAGAACTTTTCAGCCAACGCATTAATTTGAGGCTCCCAGATTTCCATGTTTGCCGAAACTGGATGACTCAAAATAATCCATGGACCTTTACCCGTTACTCTGTAGTTAACCTGGATTCCATTGACCGTTGCTTTCATTTCTATCCTCAACTCTTTAGATTTTTTCACCGCGACCAATCGCAGCATTGACTTTGGGCATGACTTCATTTGCAAACAGTTCCATAGAACGTTTGCCTAAGGCGGGGTCCATCCAGTCATGACATGCATAAACTAAGTTGCCAAAGTCACCTACTTGATCCCTGAAAGCTAGAATTTGATCGACGACAGAGTTGACAGTTCCAGCAAGCACGAGTCTCTTGGTTACGAATGCGGGCGTGATTTCCGAATCTGGCATACTGGGATCTGTTTTGAATAAATTGCTTCGGCCTCCGCCGATCAGTTTTCTAGTCAATTGTTGAAAGTAAAAGTGATAGGGTCCACCAGACTCAATAGCGTATCGCTTAGCAGTCTTTTCATCGTCACAGACAAAAATACTTTTTGCAATCCGCCATTCAGAAGGTAATGCGACCGCACCAACTGCGTTTCTTCCTTCAACATATTTCGGCCAATGTGATTTAACCCATTCGGGCATTAGAAAGTTTGCAGATATGGGTCCCCAACCTCGTTTTGCCATCTCGGTTACGCCTTGAGAGAAAGGTGCTACTGCAGTCCCAACAATCGGTGGGTGTGGATGTTGATAGGGTTTCATAACGAATCCCTGCCCGATTTCTGAGATCATCGTTTTCTCTACAGAGATATCCCAAAATTGTCCCTTGAGGTTGTAGGGCGGAGAGCTCTCCCATATTTTCAAAATCATGTTGATGCTCTCAACGAACATGGCATTTCTGTCTCTACCAAAATTACCAAAAATTTCTGCATCTGACATCAAGCCGCCAGGACTGATGCCCATGATGAAGCGACCTTCGAGTAAATGATCCAACATGGCAACTTGGGCTGCAACAGCAGCAGGGTGCGTATTGGGCAGGTTGATGGTGCCAGTACCTAATTTGATCTGTTTGGTTTGTGCAGCTAGGCTTGCCAAGAAAATCAAGCTTGATGTCACTGTTTCTGCTGCATCTGTAACGTGTTCACCAACATAAGCTTCGCTGAAACCTAAGCGATCAGCCAACAATATTGCTTCTCTATCTTCCTTCAGTGTTTCAGTCACATTGCGACCCGGTGGGTGCAGCGGCATCATAAAAGTACTGTATTTCATCGATTTCTTTCTTGATTTGATGTCAATTGATTAAATTGAGTTTGTTTCTAGTTCAGCGCCCACGGCATATCGGCCCTTGTAATAGAGAAGGGCTTCTTTTTCTGTACTTTGGAAATTTTCAACAAGGCCGAGAAAAAGAATGTGATCTCCAACTTCTTGGCGATGCCAAGTTGTGCATTCAAATACGGCGGAACATCCTTGAATCAATGGAACGCCCGATTGGCCGAATTCATATCCCACATTTGCAAACTTGTCTTCAATTCGACTTGAAAAGCGCTTTGACAGATCGAGTTGATCTTGGCTTAAGACATGAATGACAAACTTTCCAGTTTCGTCAAATGCTTGCAAGCTTGGAGACTGTTTGTTGAGACTCCACAGAACAATCGGTGGATCCAGTGAGACAGAATTGAATGAATTGATCGTGACGCCAACTGGCAAATTTGCAGTGTTTTTGGTGCTTACGATTGCAACACCTGTACCAAATTTACCTAATGCGTTTCGATATTCTTGCTTGTTAAATTCTTTATAAGTGATCATTTGATCACTATAAGTTTGAGTGATACGTTAGTGGAATCAGTATTTACCCGGGGCTGAGGCTTAGATTTTTTTCGACTGAGCGGTTTTGATCAGTCGAGGAATGACTGTTTGTGCGCCAGCCATAAAGTGCTCAACGGTGAGACTAATCATTTCATTGAGATCATCTTCAAGAGGGACGTCAAAGATCCATTTACGTTGACCAAAATAGAAAACTCTAGAGTTGATGCTCCAGACCAATTCAATTTCTGATGTAAGAAGGGGTAGTTCTTCAATGTTGGGTAGGCCCATTTCATTGCGCAATTCAATGGCAATAGGTTCAAGGATGCGTTTTCGCAGAATTGCCAGATATTTGCGATTAATGTCTTCGCCACGCAAACCAGAAAACATGAAAATTCGAACCCAATCTCGGGTCAGCGCAGCCTTGGCGTACTCGGTATAGAGCCTCGTTAATCGCTCAGTTAACGGAAGCGATCGATCCTGGATGACAGACTCCCAAAATGGGCTCCATCTCCCCATGTACACCACTTCAAAAACTCGATTGATGAGGGCCTCTTTGTTGGGGAAGTACTTATAGAGCAGGGACTGGGTGACGCCTAATCGTTTTGCCAACTCGCGTGTATCTCCACCAAACCCTACTTCGGAAAAGAACTTGATGGCCTCTTGGGTAATGTGCTCTTCTCGTTGCGAAGCAGAGAGGCGTTTTTTGGGAGTTGATTTTTGGGGCGCCAATCTGTTCTCCTTAGCGTTTCACGGAATTTCAACTTTAACCAGCGTATTTTGGCTCACAGAAGACATGATTGCCTCCAAAGCTGCAACGTTAGCAAGCATTTCTGTCTGTGAAACAGGGTAGGGGCTGATACCTCTGACAGCAAACGCGAACGATTCTAGATTTGTCAGAACGGCTGGAGCTGGCTCTGTGAAATGTTTTTTGACAGGCTGACCCATCAACGCAATCGTGACATCCCAGCCAGTTGGGTTCTCTGGGTGAGAACGATCCCTTATTTCAACCCATCCTTTGGAGCCGTAAACAGCAAGTCGCCCATCAAATGGTGTGGCCAGTACTGCGCCTATGAGGGAGTTTGACCCATTCGGGAAACTCATCATGATGCCCAAGGTGTCGCCATTTTCGAAGTCTGAGCCCAGCGTAGACAACCGTGCCCAAACGGTTTCACAGGGGCCAAGTATGGAAATACTTAAATCTACAAGGTGTATGCCAGTCGCCGTAAGAGGACCAACCGGCGCGTGAAGATTTGAAAGTCGCCAATTGTCTTTTGGCAGGGCAAAAAATTTGTTTTGGCTGAAATTGGCTTCGATTTGGAGAATGGTGCCAAGCTCTCCATTTTTGATCATATTCTTCAAAGCCATGACTTCTGGTTCGAACCTACGCTCATGGCCAATACCCAATGTCAAATTGCGAGATGAGCAAGCAGCAATTGCCAACCTGGCATCTGAAAGTGATAAGCACAAGGGTTTTTCGCAAAATACGTGTTTGTTGGCTTCGGCAGCCAGCAAAATTTGTTGGGCGTGGTGTTCGTGAGGTGAGCACAAAATGACGACTTCTAACTCCGATTGGCTTAACAGATCCTGGAAGTTGTCATGGATCGTGACTCCCTCCAAATTAGCATCGCTGTGCATGGCGATTCTGGTTAAATCAGAGGTTTCTGCAATGCCAATCACTTCAAAAAGCGCAGATCCTTGCAATTCTTTAAAAATGGTTTTTCCCCACCATCCAAAGCCTACAAGGCCGGCCTTAACGGAGCGTGATACGAGCTGCTTGTTAGTGATTTGTGTCATTGGGAAACTTTCCGAGGGCTGGTTAAGTTCGGCCAAGTCTACTAGAATTTGAATCTAATTGATCAATTGAACACAAAATGGCATTTCATACTATGCGTCAAAATCCGAGAAGTATTCAATTGTTTGTTGCTGCCTATGAAGAGCAGTCCTTCACTGTTGCTGCTCAGCGAGAGCACGCAACTCAATCTGGCGTATCTCAGCATGTGAGTGACCTTGAGGACTCATTAGGTGTGAAATTATTCTTCAGGTCAGTGGGCTCCGTTCAGCCTACACCCGCTGGTACTGCTTATTACTCTGCATGCATAGAGTTTCTAAAAGCACATGAGATGACACTAAGGGCAATTGAGCCTTTTCAAGGCAGTCGGCAAAGTGAAATCAAAGTTGGTATGACACCTGTCATGACGAGAGCGGTATTGGCGCCGGCGTATGCAAGATTTACAAAACAAAATCCAAATGTCACGGTGAGAATTATTGATTCTTATTTTGGTGAGTTGACTGACAGAGTTAGGTCTGGTGAATTAACTTTTGCCATTGTTCCTTCCTCGATTGGTTCAAAAGGTGTACGCACAAGTTTTTTTGCAAGTGCGCCAGAGTTGCTTGTATCAGGAAGAATGAGCCCCTTTAAGCATTGCCAACCATTGAAATTGGCTGATCTGCCACCTCTCAATTTGGCAATCCCTGGTCCCAATAACGCACGTCGAAAATTGATTGATGCGTACATCACTTCAAATGGCGTCAGCATCAAGAGTTTTGCTGAATTTGACACCATGGCTGGCACCATGGATCTTGTATCTAGGGGTGAGTGGTCAACTATTTTGCCAATGATGATGATTACCAATGACATTGATACAGGAAAATACAACATCAATCCGATAGAGGATCCACCTTTGATTCTGGAAATATTTGTCATTGAGCCAGCTCGTAAAACGATGTCAGATGTGGCCTTAGATTTTTTGGAGTGTGTCAAAGAAGAGTTTGCTTTTTCAATTGCTAAAGCGACGCAACACTTAAAGAAGGGTAGGCATTAAGTTAAGTGATTGCCTGCATCATTTCTAATAATTTGAACCACAGTTAGTTCAGCTATACGATTCCCCTCGTGAAACGACTCAGGTATTTTGAGTTTGAAGGGGAATCACCGTGGAATGTTTTTCAAAATCACAGTCCCAAAAGCCAATGAAGTGGCTATCGTGCTGTTTTTGGGTGATGCTCATCACTTCTACTGCCGCATTTGCCCAGAGCGACTACCCTAGTAAACCTGTTCGAATCGTTGTTCCATTCAGTGCTGGTGGAATGAGTGATGGTTTGGCACGTTTGTATACAAAAGAGCTTTCAGACCGATTTGGCCAGCCATTTATTTTAGACTTCAAGCCCGGCGCTGCGACCAATTTAGGTGCGGCTTCAGTAGCTTCTGCCCCCCCAGATGGGTATACGTTGTTTGTCTCAACAATGGCTTCGCATGCGCTCAATAAATGGAGCTACAAAAATTTAAATTACGATGCTGATGCCATGGTCAATGTTGGGTTGTTAGGCGTTGTCCCTTCCTTTTTAGTAGTACGTCCAGACTCGCCCTATAAAACATTTGATGATCTTATCCAAGCAGCGAAATTAAGCCCGCAAGGCTTGAGCTATGGCACTCATGGTGCTGGTGGCCCTAATCATCTCATCACTGAGTTACTGCGGACCAAAGCTGCAATCCCACAACTTTTACATGTTCCGTATAAAGGACTTCCTCAGTCCAGTGTAGACCTTATAGGTGGGCGCATCGATTTCATGATTGACGGGGCATCAATCAATTTAGTAGAGGGTGGGCGGTTAAGAGCGCTTGCAGTGACCTACCCTAAAAGATGGCCTTCACAACCCAATGTACCTACCATGGCAGAAGTAGGGTACCCGGATGTAACCATGACGGCATTCTTTGGAATTTCTGCGCCTGCTGGTACCCCTACTCAAATAGTAGAAAAACTGAATCAAGCATTGAAGTCGATAGGTTCAAGTCAAGAGATTGAGAAAAAAATAATGGCCATGAATGTTTTTCCACTGCCACTCAATCGGCAAGAAACTTCTGCATTTATCAAAGAACAATCAGAGAAGTGGCGTCCCGTCATGAAGTCATTAAATATAGTTTTTGAATAGTTTCATTGCCATCTAACCAATTAAAAAAACAGGAGACAAAATGAAAATTGAAGCAGAAAAAGGGCTGATCACCAGAAGAAAATTAAACACGATGGCCGTATTGAGTGCTTTGATGCCAGTCTCCTCAATGGCACAGACTGATTATCCAGGTCGTCCTGTCAAGGTGATTTCACCATTCCCTGCAGGTGCTTTCACTGACGGTATTGCCCGTGCTTACATCAAAGAACTGCAGGACAGACTTGGCCAGCCATTTATTCTGGACCATAAACCTGGTGCAAGCACCAATATTGCTGCATCTTTTGTGTCCTCTGCACCAGCGGATGGACACACTTTGTTAATTTCAACTTTAGCTTCTCATTCTTTGAACAAATGGAGTTATAAAAATTTAAATTACGATGTAGAAAAAATGATGTCAGTCGGCATGATGGGTGTGAATGCCTTTTATGTGGTCGTTCGCAGTGACTCACCCTTTAATTCCTTGCAAGATCTCATTAAAGCTGCCAAAGAAAGTCCAAATGGACTCGCATATGGATCGCATGGAGAAGGCGGTGCTAACCATGTAGTGACTGAACTTTTCCGAACCCAAGCAGGAATAGGAAAGTTAATACACGTGCCTTATAAAGGTGGTGAATCTCACCGCGATTTAATTGCTGGCCGTCTCGATTTTATGATTGATGGTGCGGCCATCAATCAGGTGATAGGTGGGCGGCTAAAAGCTTTGGCTGTTGCTTATCCTAAGCGTTGGCCAACTCAAGAAAAAATTCCTACGATGGCTGAGTCTGGTTACCCTGAAGTCACTATTGCCACATATTTTGGTTTGTCAGCACCTGCCGGAACTCCCGTATCCATTTTGGAAAAATTGAATTTGCACATGCGTGACATGGCAAAAGATTCAGATTTTCAAAAGCGCATGTTGGCTATGAACGTGCAAGCCCTTCCTTTGACTAGACAAGAAACAGATAGCTTTATAAAACTTCAGACTGATAAATGGAAACCTATTTTGAAGTCACTCAACATTTCATTTGAATAAATAATAATGAGAAAAAATATTTGACCATGAACAAAAAAACATGCACGCTGAAGGCTTTGTCTCGATTGTTTTGGTCTACCTTGATGGCATTACTGATGTTGACATCAGCTGCCCATGCGCAAAGTGAATATCCCGTTCGGCCGGTCAAAATAATCATCCCTTTTCCAGTGGGAGGGTTATCTGATAGTTTGGCCCGCATTTACGGTAAAGAACTCTCGGAACGTTTGGGTCAGCCTTTTGTTGTTGAGTCAAAACCAGGTGCATCTACAAATATTGGAGCGGCTTATGTCGCAGCTGCCCCCAATGACGGATACACATTGTTGGTGACAACCATTGCAACCAATGCACTGAACAAATGGTCTAGTCGACCTCTTAGTTTTGACCCTCATGGTTTCTCAGAAATTGGGATGCTAGGCGTGAATACTTTGTATGTCATGGTGGGCGCGAATTCGCCTTATCGAACAGTGCAAGATATTGTCAAAGCGGCCAATGAGAATCCACAGGGATTAACCTATGGCTCTTTCGGAAGTGGTACCCCGAATCACATGTTGGCTGAGATGTTCAAGCAATCTGCTGGGATTCAAAAGCTAACGCACGTACCTTACAAAGGTGCTAGTGATTCAAGCATTGATTTGATAGCAGGGCGTATCGACTTCATGATTGATGGCGCAACTATTAACCTTGTCAATAGTGGAAAGCTTCGAGCATTGGCAGTTGCATTTCCTAAGCGCTGGCCCACTCAACCCACAGTTCCAACCATGGCAGAACTGGGCTTTCCAGAAGTGACCATTTCAACCTATTTTGGACTTGCTGCACCACCCAACACGCCACCTGTAATTTTGGATCGGCTGAATGCAGCACTTCGAGCAATTGCATCAACGCCAGACATGGAGAAAAAGCTGTTGGCATTGAATGTTATGCCCATGTCTGTGAGCCGACAAGAGGCTACAAGTTTCATGCGGCAACAATCGGAAAAATGGGGGCCTCTTTATAAAACTTTAGAGCTTCCTGATAAGTAAATTGAATGAATCTTGCCTAATCAATCTTTAACCACATATCAGAAATCTTATGAACAATCAAAATGAAATCAATGAGTGGAAGACTCTCAAACCTTTCCCTGAACCAACTTGGGAACTAGAGGGCGTGGAATGCCATGGAAAAATCTACCTGATAGGTGGAATTACCAACGGCTGGGCTGCTAAAACTGGATGGACGCCCAATCGTTTTGTATATGAATACAACCCCCAAAATGATCAGTGGACGCGCAAGGCTTCCATCCCTTTGCCACTTCATCACATGGCTGTGACAGAACTAGATGGTTTGATTTATGGTTTTGGTGGCTATCGAACTCCCGAACAAGGGCCAGATGATTGGCAACCAGTTGCACATGCCTGGACGTACGATCCAATCTCAGATGTTTGGACTGAATTGCCGTCGCTCCCCGAAGCCAGAGGCGCATCGGCTGCATCTGTCCTCAACGGCAAGATTTATATTGCAGGCGGTTCAATTGCATGCAGTCGAAAGGGGCAAACAGCTCAACAATTAGCGCCTCACATAAGCAGTGCAAAGGTGTTTGTCTTTGATCCGAAATCAAATTCATATTCTGAAGCTGCCCCTTTGTTGACAGCACGGAATCACCATTTGTTAGAAACGCTCAATGGCAAACTTTACGCGCTGGGCGGTAGGGTGGGTTCAAGCAATGCTTTCACGTCTAGTAACAAAATTGATTTGGTGGAAGAGTACGACCCGACCGATGACACTTGGTGGCCAAAATCTCGAATGTTGGCCGCTCATGGTGGCATGCTTTCGTGCGTTCATGATGGCGCCATTTATGTTTCTGGCGGAGACGCCTTGAAAATGATTGAGAAATACGATGTACAAAATGATCGATGGACCATTGCAGCCGAATTGCCGAGACCACGCTTAGGGGGTTCTGGCGGGTGCATAGACGGCAAAATGTACGTCATAACAGGGCATGTTCGAACAGAAAATGGCAGTCAGCCTGTAGCCGACAATATTGTTCTTGAACTGGCCTAAATTTAGGCAGAAGCCAAATTCTGAAAGTTTCTAATTTGAATTTAATCTTCAAAGGAAATTTTCAGAGATTGAATGACTGGGCGCCACTTTTCAGAAGTTTGCCTCATAAAGTCGTTCGCCTCCTGCCTTGTTGCACGCATGGGTTGTGCGTGCAAAGCAAGAATGCGAGTTTCATTCTCTGGGTCTGATGCCGCATCCCTGATAGCCTTGTTCAGTTTTTCAAGAATGGCTACTGGCGTTCCAACAGGGGCAGACAAACCAGTGAAGGCCTGCATGGTGACGTCTGGCAAACCCACTTCTGCTGTTGTCGGTATTTCTGGCAGGGTCGGCCATCTTTTGGGCGTAGCGACCGCCAAAGCTCTTAGTTGACCTGTTTTGATTTGGTTAACGACTGAAGCGTCCACCATAAAATCTAAACGCCCAGCCATTAAGTCTAAGGAAGCACCCGTTTTATAAGGAACATGCAAAAGTTCTTTGATCCCAGCCTTGGATCGAAATAGTTCTGTAATTAAATGCGCTGCACCGCCGCTTCCAAGCGAACCATACTTCAAACTTTCTGATGATTTATTGGCTGTGTTGACCAAATCACTGACATTTTTAAAGGGCGACTCTGGTCTCACAACAATATAAAAGGCAGAAGTTCCCATGACACCAATAGTTGTAAAAGCATCAGGATCGTAGGTGAGTTTTTTGTATGACCATTTGTTCAAAGCGTTTGAGGCTAAATTGGACATCAAAAGGGTATAGCCATCTGGTGCTGCTTGAGCAACATAAGCAGCTGCAATGTTGGTGCTGGCACCTGGTTTGTGTTCAATGATGAAAGGCTGTCCAAATTTCTTTGCAAAGTCATTGGTAAATATTCTGAGAATACTTTCAGGAACACTTCCCGGACCAAACGGCACAATCACTTTAACGGGACGGTTGGGGTAATCAGCTTGCCCAAATGCAAGCAATGAAAAAACTGAAATGATGGCGCCAATGATCAGTTTTTTATCCTTATAAAAACTTGATGTCATTGAGATTAGCTCCACTTAAATTGCGGGCAACTTTTCGACAAGTCTTCAATTTTGCGCAATTGTATGTTTCTAAACCGCTCGTCAACAACCGCATCTTCTAGACGACTCGGCATGATGTAAAAATCACCATTTTCTAAACCCTGCATCAGCATTTCTGCAATTTCAGAGGGTTCTTTCCCGGCAGCCATCCGCGTCTGAACAGTTCTTTGGTAAGTGCTCATGAAGTTTTTAGAGTCAACAGATTTATCTTGATTTGAAATATTTGAACTTCCATTCGACAAGGCATCGAAAGGTCTTATTCGATTTGAATTTGAATTTAAATTTGTATTGACTGCGCCAGGACATAACACTGAAACTGCTATTTTGCTGTTCACTTGTTTCAGTTGTGCATAAAGCGCTTCCGTCAAAGCAATCACGGTATGTTTGCTGGTGGAATACAAGCTTGTTCCAAAGATTAAGCCGGCCTTTGATGCTGTGTTAATGATGTGGCCTTCTTGTCCATGCGACAACATGAGTGGTGTAAAAACACGAATGCCATGAATGACGCCCCAAACGTTGATATCAAGCACCCATTTCCAATCGGAAATACTGGCTTCCCATAAACTTTTGTCGTCCGCTGCACCACCTCCAATGCCTGCGTTATTGCAAAGAATATGAACATTGCCAAATTTATTCATTGCGAATTCTGCGAGTTCACGGACTGAAGACTCGTTGGTGACATCTGTGACTTTCCCTTCTACAGGGTAGCCCTCAGACTTAAGTCGACTCACTTGTATGTCAATCGATTTGGCATCAATGTCAGCAATCACGACATTCATGCCTGCTTTTAAAAATCGTTCAGCTGCAGCCAATCCAATACCGTTTGCTGCGCCAGTAATGACGGCAGTTTTAGCCATTAAGTTTGTAGTCATATGACTTAATCTAATGAAATATTCAGAGACTTCACTATTGGGGACCACTTCACTGTCAGCCCTTTAATAAATTCAGCTGTTTCTTGTTTGGACATTGGTTTCGACACCATATTTCCTTGAAGAACTACTTTTTTGACCTCAGGTTCTGTCAGTGCACTCATGAGTGCACTGCTCAATTTGTCGACAATGTGAGCTGGTGTTTTGGCGGGTGCATGGATTCCGCCGAATGCTGTCAAAGTCACTTCTGGATAACCCAGCTCTGCCATCGTTGGCAAATTGGGAAGGGTTGGCCATCTTTCTGGATACGCAACTGCCAATGCCCTAAGGCGGCCTTGTTCAACAAGCCTGATTGCACCAGCATCCCACATGAAGTCAATTCTTCCAGCAATAAGGTCGGTGCTAGATTCATTGAGCCCCTTGTATGCAACGTGAACCAGTTCCTTAATGCCTGCTTTATTTTTGAACAATTCACCCACCAAATGATTAGGACCTCCAATGGCGTGAGTTCCATAACTTAAGCCAGTAGGTGTTGACTTCGCAGCCTTGACCAAATCATCGACAGATTTAAACGGTGAATCATTTCTGACAATCAAATAACTAGAGACTTGACCTATCAATCCAATGGGTACAAGGCTGTCTGGATCGTAGGTTAAATTTTTATGCAAGAGTTTGTTGAGAACGTTAGAACCGATCGTGCTAAAAAAAAGTGTGTAACCATCGGGAGTTGCCTGTGCCGCGAGTGCAGCACCGATATTTGTTGAAGCGCCAGGTTTGAAATCAATGATAAAGGGTTGACCTAATTTATCTGACATGGATTTCAAGACAGCCCTGGTTGTAACCTCTGCGCCAGGTCCAAAGGGAAATATCAATTTAATCGGTTTGTTTGGATAGTCTGATTGGGCCAACGATAAATTGATTGCCCCAGGTAGAAGGGCTGACGTTAAAAGAAAATCTCTCTTTGATAACTTTGAATTAAATAGGTTCATGATTTTTATTTCTTTCAATGAATTATTTTCTAATGGCTCAAAGACTCTTTGAAAAATTCTTTCATGTGATTGACAACAACCTGAAACACTTCAGGGTTTCGCGGCTCATACACATCAACATGGTTTGCATTTGGAATAATGACCAACTTTTTGGGCTCTTGCGCTTTGGCGTAAAAGCTCTTTGCTTCAAAAACTGAAACAATTGTGTCTCGCTCTGTATGTATAAACATGAGTGGACGTTGCGTAATGCGATCTAGATAATTTTCTGGTGCGAAATCTTGTAAATGGTCATAATTTTCCAAGGGGTAACCCTCGGGATACTTTTCTGCGACTTTGTACATGGTGACAATGGAGTCGGCTTCTGCTCGCCCAGATGGAACCAATTCGTCATAAGGTACACGCCTAGACTGACCTGTCATCACTCTTTCGATGCGATCAATTTTCATCATGTCTTCCCAGTCAAGACGTTGTGAGTAAGTTCGCTTGTCCTTCGCACTTCTGCCGCAATCGGCGGAGGACCCAACCGAAACAGCACACCGAATGTTTTCGTCATGCGCTGTCGCCATCATGCCGACAGTGCCGCCAAAGCTGGTTCCGTACAGACCAATCCGATTGGCATCGACATCCGGTCTTTGGCGCAAATAAATCATGGCACTCAAAACGTCGGTCACTTGATCCCAAGGCTTATTTTTAAGTCTGATGCCTTCACTTTCACCAAACCCCCGATGATGAAAGTCCAAGGTGTTGAACCCTGCAGCAGAAAGTTCGCGAACATAGCCAGGCATGTAGATTTCTTTGCGTCCGGTGTACCCGTGCAAACAGACGATCGTTGGCATAGGCTGCCCGTCTTGCACCCCAGCAGCCCTGGTGAATTGACCACTTATTTTCAATCCATCACTGTAAAAGTGAATGTCTTCATGTTTGGGTTGGTAGTTTTTGTCTGACATGACTGTCCTCTAGATGTGTGTCGGCAATTTGTGAAGTTCATCCTAGGATCCAGATTGATCCATTGCAAATCATTAGATTTGATGGTCTCAATCAGAATGCATGATCCATTCGTTTATTTCAAATGAAGATTGAAAAAATCAATCATGTGCCCTACAACAACTTTGAACACTTCAGGATTCCGTGGTTCATAAACATCGACATGGTTTGCATTCGGAATAACGATCAGTTTTTTAGGCTCTTTAGCCTTGTCATAAAAGTGTTTTGATTCTGAAACAGCAACCATGGTGTCTCTTTCTGTATGCAGAAAGAGGACGGGCCGAGGAGAAATCCGATCAACATATTTTTCAGGTGAAAACCCAGCTGCGTGATCGGAATTTTCAATGGGGTAACCTTCCGGATATTTTTCTTCGACCTTGTACATGGTCGAAATAGAGTCTCGTTCGGCTCGACCAGATGGCGCTAACTCGCCATAGGGAATGCGTCTTGATTTTCCAGTCATCACACGCTCAATTCGATCGATTTTCTTGACATCCTCCCAATCGAGTCTGTCAGAGTAGGTTCTGAGGTTGTATGAGTTTCTTAAACCATCGGCAAATGACCCTACAGCCACAGCACAACGAATCGATTCATCCAATGCTGTGGCCGCCATGCCGGTTGATCCACCATAGCTGGTTCCATAGAGTCCTATACGGTCGGGATCGACGTCTGGCCTTTGTTGTAAATAGATGACGGCGCTGTGAATGTCGGTAACTTGATCCCATGGCTTGCAACGCAATTTGACGCCTTCACTGTCTCCGTATCCACGGTGGTAAAACTCTAAGGCATTAAAGCCTGCAGCCGTCAACTCGCGTATGTAGCCTGGCATGTAGATTTCTTTGCGACCCGTATAGCCATGGATACAAACAATAGTAGGACTGCGACTGCCAGGCGCAGCACCAGCAGCTGGCGTAAAGTGACCGGCTATTTTGAGCCCATCAGCGTAAAAATGAATGGCTTCTTGTTGGGGATGGCTTGTAGTCATGGCATTGATCCAATTTGATGTAGAAGTTAGACATCCTAAGCAAGCGTTTGATGGTGCACAAATTATTAGATGTGATTGTTTGTATTAAGAATCTTGATGTGGCTGCTTGAGCCTGCGGCTTATCAGGTTCAATGATGTTTGGCATCAGTGAAGATAATTCGCTAATTTGAGCAATTCTTTTTAGGATCAAAACCTCCATCAAATCAACCATGAAGAAATGCCAATGCAGCCTAAGATTCCTACAAATTCTGATAGAAAGAATTGCCGACTGTGAGTGCAACATTTCATTTTGAGCGCTGCGTCCTCGATGCTGCAACCCAGACCACTCGAGGAGCCCAATTAGCCGGCGGCTTAATTTCCTTGGGCTTACGTGAAGGTGATGTCCTAGCGGTTTTGTTGCGAAATTCCGAGTTGTTTGTTGACGTCATACACGCTTGTCGCCAAACTGGTATCAGCTTTTGCCCAATCAACTGGCACTTTACGGCCGACGAAGTCAGTGTGTTGCTATTGGACAGCGGCGCTAAAGCTTTGTTGGCACATGGTGATCTTCTAGATGGCATTAGTCATATCGTGCCCCAAAGCGTTGCATTATTGTCGGTTGGCCAAAGTCGATCCCCAACTTCACTGCCCTACGAAACGTGGTTATCTGCTCAACCAGCCTACAGTGGCCCCTTGGTTTCGCCTGGCGGTCATATGGTTTACACCTCCGGTACCACAGGTCGGCCCAAGGGTGTTGTACGCGACCGGATCCCCGTCGCAGAAATCGAAGCGCGCCTTGTTCGAACCAAGCAGCTGGTCGAACTGGCACTCGGAATTACCTCCGGTTGCCGTGCCCTGGTGCCTGCACCGCTTTACCACAGTGGCCCTAGTACTTTCCTTCAAAACTCACTGCGACTTGCGGAATGCGTGGTTCTGATGTCTCACTTCGATGCGGAACAATTGCTAGCCCTCATTGAGCGTCATCGCATTGAAGTCGTCTATTTGGTACCCATCATGTATGTGAGGCTGCTGCGTCTACCTGAAACTGTTAGGAAGCATTACGATATCTCTTCTTTGCGTTTCGTGGCATCCACCGGCTCTCCCTGTTCCCCCGATGTGAAGCGATCAATGATCGAGTGGTTCGGGCCGATCATCAATGAAACCTACGCCTCTAGCGAGGCTGGCATGATCACTTCCATTAGCTCGGCTGAAGCACTGCAGCGCCCAGGCAGTGCAGGTCGCCCAGTGTTGGATGCCAAAGTTCGTATCTTGAATGAAGCTGGAGATCCTATTCCCACAGGTGAAGTCGGTTTGGTGTACGTTCGACAACCCATTTACCCTGATTTCACTTACCGGCACAACGATGCTGCGCGACGCGCCATTGAGCG
>Ga0214921_10005637_pt1 | contig 17594 bp, 15 predicted proteins | sample LL1505_MetaG_FD_177992 | JGI IMG/M metagenome (GOLD analysis project Ga0214921, IMG submission 177992) | Freshwater microbial communities from Lake Lanier, Atlanta, Georgia, United States - LL-1505 | ecosystem: Environmental > Aquatic > Freshwater > Lake | place: USA: Georgia | collected...
GCAAACTTTGGCGGTCAAACTAGGTGACCAGCGCGCACGCAGGTTCTTCGTTGCACTTCTCGCCTCTGCCTATATTTTCCCAATCTTTACTGGGCATATCCTTGCGCTTCTCACTGTGGCAACAGCGCCTGCGGCTTATCGAATCGCTCGCGAAGTACTTTCAGGTGCATCAGGTAAAGATTTGATTCCTCTGCTTGGACGTACAGGTCAGTTACAGCTCCACTTCGCCCTTACCTTTGCTCTCGCGCTCTCCTTCTAAAGAAGTAGAATTTCGACCATGGTCAAACTCGAAGGATTTCTGATACTTGTATCTCTTGCGCTCGTGCTCTACTCCTTCATCGATTGCGCACGTCGTGAAGATTACGAAATCAAGAAGCTCCCTAAGTGGGCATGGTTACTCATCATCTTCTTCACCGGAACTTTTGGTGCAATTGCATTCTTAGTAATTGGCCGCGTGCCACGAGATGGTGGTGGTGGAAAGAAGCCTAAGAAGCGCATCCTTCCGCCTGATGACGATCCAGATTTCTTACGCAGTATTTAAAGTCCTGAGTACGTGTGCTTTCCTGTACCCCACACATTTACATAGACATAGTTAAATAAAAATGTAGAGCCTGCAAATATGCAGAGCCAGGCTGCGCGTCGTCCACGCCAGCCGACAGTCACACGCGCATGAAGATATGCCGCGTATGCAACCCAGGTAATAAATGCCCACGTCTCTTTTGGATCCCAACCCCAATAACGACCCCATGCGCTCTCTGCCCAAATTGCTCCAGCAATAACTGCAAAGGTCCACAGTGGAAATACAAATGCAACGAGGCGATATGAAAGTTGATCCAGCACTTCAAGTGAAGGGATGCGTTGCAACCACAGTGGACGAGGTCCGCGTGCTTCAACACGGTCGAGATAGAGATAAGCAGCAGCAACGACATTGGCGAGCAGGAAAACTCCGCCTGAAATTATCGCCGCTGTAACGTGAATAACAAGCCAAGTAGATTTAAGCGCAGGAACAAGTGGTGCGCTATTGCGGTAGAGCAGAGTGATTGCAGTACCGAGTGTCAGTAGAACTGAAAGTGAAACAAAGAGACCCAACCAACGAAGGTCATATGTGCGCAGAGCTGCTAGATAAGCCCCGGTAAAAGCCAAGGCTCCGGTAATAGAGAACTCATACATATTTCCCCATGGAACGTGCTGCGCTGAAATTCCTCGTGCCACAACTCCAGCAAAGAGCAAAATAAATCCGAGGATCATCATCGCAGTTGCAATGCGGGCAGTCTTTTCAGTGCGCTTGTAATCAAGAGTCTTTACAAGCAAGCTACCGTTCGTTGTATCTGCAACTTCAGGTGCGCGTACAGCAAATGCAGTTTCAAAAGCATGTGCAATAAAGGAAATAGTGAATACAGCCATCGCAGAATAGACACAGTAATTTGAAATGTAGGCCCATGTTGTCTGCATTACTTATCTCCCCTGATTGCGCTTACAAATTTCACTATCTCTGCTTCAAGCCCTGGTGCGCTGTTCTTCGCAAGTCCGGCAACTTCTACTCCACTAGAAGTAAGGCGTATCCAAATTCGACGACGTCGTCCATAGAGTGAAGAGAGAAGCCCTAAGACCGCAAAGATACCGCCGATGAGCGCATATCGCTTTCCGGGATCTTCGACGATCTGCAGGTTGATCCACGGAACTACGGTCTCAAGTGTGATGGAGCCCTCAGGATAGGTAAATGTTTCACCTGGTTTTACCGAACCCAAACCAACTTTCTCCAATTTAGTTGTATCGATTCTGTATACAGATTGAGGAACTCCCGAATCAAGCCCTAAATCTCCTTTCCAGATTGAGAAGAGGAGTTTGGGATCGAGTAATTCAGGAAATATTGAAATTGCCCCTTGGCCGGCAGTGCGCGCATTCGTTGGAACGAATGAAGAGACGAATCCAATTTGTGGTTCAGCATCAGGCACTTTGATTGCACCAATCGAACGCAAGTTTCCATCTTGCGGCAAGAATGGGATTGGTCCTTGCAGAGCCACATTGCCTTGTGAATCTCGCACAGTAACTACAGGGCTATAGCCATTGGCCTGTAAATAGACGCGTGTATTTCCAAATGTGAGCGGCTCATTGACCTTTAAAAGTTTCTTATAAGTGCTTCCTTGATCGGTCACTGTCACCCAAGCGGTGTAATCCTTTGGTGCATTTGTCTTGGGATCGTACACCGCTACAAATTTATCGAGTGTGATTTCAAAGGGAGGAAGTGATTTTTCTCCAGTGAGTTTTCCAAAAGAGAGTGAATCATAAGAAGTGGCAACATTGATGAAACGTTCACCTACGCTAACAATGGCTTCACCGCGCATACCAAAGAGCGAGCCGAAACTTACGCCGACCAAAATAAGAATGAGAGAGAGGTGAAAGAGTAGATTTCCGGTTTCTCGTAAGAAACCTTTCTCAGCTGAAATTGCGCTGCCTTCAAGGCGAACTCTAAATCTATTTTTCTTAAACCAGTCTGCAGCACGATCTAGGGTGTGAGCGTCTCCTGCTAACTCCTGGTGATGCTCAAGTCTCGAAAGATTCTTCGGCGTTACGGGTGGTTGGGCCCTCATCGCCTTGTAATGTTCAACGCTCCGTGGCAACACACATCCAATCAGCGAGATAAAGAGCAAGATATAAATTGCACTAAACCACGGAGATCCATACACATCAAAGAGTGAGAATCTGTCATACCACTTTGCCAATTCTGGATTGGCAGCAAAGAAATCACGGACCGCAATTGCATTGGTAATGCGTTGTGGAATGAGAGATCCAGGAATTGCAGCAATCCCCATCAGCATCAGCAAAATCAGCGCTGTGCGCATACTTGTGAGTTGGCGCCAGGCATAGCGAATAAGCGCGACAAAACCTAACTCTGGAACTTCTACTTCATTGCTCATTAAATCACCGGTGCAAAGTTTGAAATGAGTGAACGAAGCTCAATCATCAAATTGGTCCAGAGCCCCGTTAATTGAAGCACTCCAATAACGATGAGCAGTACTCCGCCCACCTTTGAAACTGTATCTCCACTCTTTACTAAAGCTGAACGCAATCTTTGAGATTTGTCGAGAAATAGCCCTGAAGCAATAAAGGGCAAACCAAGTCCGATGCAATATCCAAATGAGAGAACCGCACCACGCACTGCACTTGATTCTTGAAAGGCAAGTGCTTGCACGCTGGCAAGTGCTGGGCCAATACATGGTGTCCAGCCAACACCGAAGAGAAATCCAAGCAAAGGTGCACCAATCAGACCGCCCGTTGTAGATATACGTGGCTTGATTGTTGGCATGAATGGGAAGGCGCCGAGAAATATCACACCCATCGCTATTGTAAAAAGACCTAATACGCGAGTAATTACTTCTTCGTTAGTTGCGATTCGTGCACCGAGTTCACCAAAGAGCGCGCCGTATGAAATGAAGAGCGCGCTAAATCCGAGCACAAATAGGAGGGAGCCTGCAAAGAGTTTGCCACGTGCATGCGAAAAGCCGGCAGCGAATGAGAGATAGCCCGGCACGAGTGGCAATACACACGGTGAGATAAAGGAAATTAAGCCAGCTAATACTGCGATAGGAAATGCAGTAAGAAGGAATCCATCCATGATGTGGGAGACAACAAAGTCCGTCATTCTGCACTCACCTCCTCGATGAGTTGGCTCAATGTTGCAACTGTCACAGCGCCTGAAATACGCGCAGCCACTCTGCCTTGTCGATCTATCACCACAGTTGTAGGAATTGCATTTGCTGGAAGTGATTTTCTAAATCCAATCAAAATTGAATCATCAATCAGGGTGGGATAGGGGGTGCCACGTTTTCGCTCAAATGCCTCAGCATTGACTGGGTTATCACGAGTAAGAATTCCAATAAATTGAACATCAGAATATTTGCGAGAAAGTGCGGAGAGCGTTGGTTCCTCGGCTCTACATGTAGAACACCACGAAGCCCACACGTTTACTACTGCAACATTTCCTTTGGGTAATGTGAAGTTCTTCCCACTCAGTGTCATCCCTGACATTTCCGGCGCAGCGATGCGATCACTGGCTTTTATCTTTGTTACCGCCCCGCTTCCGGCGATAAAACTTTCTTCTGCTTTGGAAGCTCCACCGTTGCTGCAGCCAGTAAGAAAAACTAGGGCTGCGATGATAAGAGCAATTTTCTTCATATTATTTTGGTGGGAGTAGATGCTTTGCGGGCTCGGTATAAGAAGTTCCAGAAATCATTCCTTCATCATCGAAATGAATAGTTGTTACTGAAGCAAGAGTGCATTGGCGCTTACGTGGGTCGTGCAAGAGCGAGCGACCTTCGATAGCGCTCCGAAGAATCCAAATAGGAAGCTGGTGTGAAACTACAATTGCATCTCTGCCTTGTGCTGCCTTCTTTGCATCAAAGATTGCCGCCAACATACGAGAGATTTGTTCTTCGTAAGGTTCGCCCCACGATGGTTTCCATGGGTTATATAAATGGCGCCACGCAGATGGGTGCTTTAAAACGCCGCTCCCTAATTCAAATGATTTGCCTTCAAAAATATTGGCAGCTTCAATGAGTCGTTCATCGGTCTTTATCTCGATGGAGTGAGCGCGCGATATTGGTGCTGCAGTTTCTTGTGCACGTTGCAGTGGCGAAACGTGGAGAGCGCCTAGATCAATACCTTTAGACCAATCGCCGATAACTTCAGCCATCTCTTGGCCACGTTGAGAAAGTCGCCACCCAGGCTGGCGACCGTAAAGAATCTTGTTGGGATTCTCTACTTCACCATGACGTATCACGTGGACGGCTGAACTCATGGCGTAAGCATAAAGCGTCGAAAAACGACGCCAATCGCTAGGGTAGTGACATGGCACTCACCTCTCAACGAGCCGCCTTCTTCGATGTAGATAACACCCTCGTTCGAGGGTCAACGCTCTACTTCCTTGGAAGAGGCATGTACCAGCGTGGGTTTTTCACAAAGGCCGATATCTCTCGCTTTGTTGTGGCCAACATTCGTTTTCGAATGACAGGTACCGAAAAAGCAGAAGTAATTAATAAATTCCAAAATGCAGCAACTGATTTTATCGGCGGGCATTCCGTAGAAGATATTAAGAAAATTGGCGAAGAAATTTATGACGAGTTCGTCTCTCCAAAGTTATGGCAAGGCACCTGTGAAATCGCGCGTTCGCATTTAGATAAAGGTGAAGAAGTCTGGCTTGTGACAGCAGCGCCGCAAGATATGGCCAACATTATTGCTCAACGTCTGGGCCTCACTGGTGCGCTCGGCAGTAAAGCTCATATCGAAAATGGAATATACACAGGCACTCTTGATGGAAAATTGCTTCACGGAGTTGAAAAAGCGATTGCAATTCAGGAGTTAGCAAAAGATCATGGTTTTGAATTAAAAGATTGTTATTCATATTCCGACAGCCACAATGACATTCCTTTGCTTCAAGCAGTTGGGCATCCTTGCGCGATCAATCCAGATGCAGTGTTGCGAATTCGCGCACTTGCAGAAGGTTGGCCTATCCACGATTTTCGCCGAGCGCGTTTTATCAATCGCTTGCTTGGCCCCGCAGTAAGTCGCCTTGCCGCACTTGCAACCTTGCTCACTCCTCGCAAGCGCTAACGCCAACCGCCTTACATCTCAATTAGCGCACCCACCTCACCAACGGATATCGTTGGCAGGTTATGGAAATTCGCTCATACGCCGACTATCTACGCGGGCTCGACGATGCCGCGCTCATTTCCATGTTCACTCATCGCCCCGATCTTGTCACTCCTGTTCCACCAGATATGGCAAGCCTTGCTGTGCGTGCATCGTCAGCACCAAGTCTTGCCCGTGCTGTTGATGCGCTGAATAAGTGGCAATTACAAGTTCTTGAAGTCTGTGCAATTCTGCCTGAACCATTCGTTGAGAAAGATGTCACTGCTCTCACCGAAAAATCTGCGCTATTCGTAATTCCTGGCTTGATTGAAAGAGGCCTTTTATACACAGATAAAGATGGACTTCGTACTCCCACGACTCTCAAGGAAGTACTCGGTAATGAGATAGCAGGGCTTGGTCCTGCATCGATGTCAAAGCTGGCATTAAAGAAGTTGGATGAAGTCCCAGCAGCGGCCCAGAAAGTTCTGGATGCGATGGTCTGGGGACCACCGCGAGGATCGATTGCTGATATCAAAAAGCCGAGCGCCGGAGTCAAGTGGTTACTTGAAGAAGGTTTTCTCATTCCATTTAATCAACAGACAGTCGTGCTTCCCCAAGAAGTAGCAATTTACTTACGCGGAAATAGAGTTCATCGCGAACTTGAAACGTCGCAACCGACAATCACTGGCAGCAAACGCGATAGTAGAAATGTGCAATTAGCTGCAATTGCAAATATCACCACCTTCTTACGGTGGACTGAAGAAGTACTCAACTTCTGGGCGCAAGAACCAGCGACTGCACTTCGCTCTGGAGGTCTGGGAGTTCGCGAACTCAAAGAGTTATCACTTCACCTGGGTGTAGAAGAATCCTGTGCCGCATTTGTTGCAGAGGTTGCTTATCTATCTGGGCTCTTAACTATCGAAGCTGATGACAAAATCCTGCCAACTCATCAATTTGATATTTGGCTGACGCAGAACGCTTCAACAAAGTGGCAGATGCTGGCATCAGCCTGGCTGACAACATCTCGTGTTTCAGGGCTCGTTGGAAAAGAAGGTAGTAAAAACGTTGCACCTCTGGGACCAGAACTTGATCGATCTTCTGCAGCAACTACACGTCGCTTAACACTCACCCTCTTACAAGAAAATTCGGATATCGCCGTTGATACCGATTCACTCTTTGCAGCAGCACAATGGTTAGCACCTGCAAAGCGAGCAGGTGGCTTGCAGAAGGATTACATCCTTTGGGCACTCCGTGAAGCAGAGTGGCTCGGAATTACTGGGCAGGGCGTCTTATCTACCTATGGCTCTGACTTTCTGACTGGTGGAGATTGCCAATCCATTGATAGCGATCTTCCTAAATCAGTTGATCACATTCTTATTCAGAGCGATAACACTGCAATTGCACCTGGCCCACTCGAACATGAAGTTGCTCAAGAGCTTGCACTCATCGCCGATGTCGAATCTCGAGGTGGCGCAACCGTATTTAGATTCTCTGAAGGTTCCATCCGCCGTGGACTCGATCATGGACGCACTGGTGAAGAAATTTCTAAGTTCCTTGCCAAGACCTCGAAGACACCCATGCCTCAACCACTTGAATATCTAATTACAGATGTTGCAAAGAAACATGGAAAGTTGCGAGTCGGAAATACAGCTTCATTTATCCGTTGTGAAGATACGGCGCTCATTACCCAAATTCTCGGAGATAAACGGCTTGACATCCTCGGCTTAAGAAAAATTGCACCTGAAGTTCTGGTCTGTGGACACGAAGCAGCAGAGGCGATGTACATTTTACGTAGTTGCGGATATTTACCGGCAGCTGAAGATGCGCGCGGCCTTCTTTTAAGTGGCCCACGAATTCAACGCGCCCAGTCAAAGGCACGACCTCCACGCATCATTGGCGAATATGAAAGACCTGATGAAGATCAGATTGAAGGTGCGCTGCGCGCACTTCGCACCGGCGAAAAATCTAGTCGCAAACAGAGCACCATGCGCAATATCGCGACAGAGGCGCTGGGTTCGCTCCCTCGCACAACTGCAAATGAAACGCTAGAACTCTTAAGCGATTACCTACAAAACCAACCAAATAAATCGCTCTCAATTGGATATGCAGATAACAATGGATTGGTTTCACATCGCATCATTGACCCACTTAAATTATCTGCAGGTTCGTTGATTGCACGTGACCATGCCACCGGCGAAGTGCAGACCTTCCGAATCGCGCGTATTACGGGGGTTGCAGCGTTATGACAAGCGAGAAAGGCTCTGAATACGGCAGACTTGAGCCTATGTTGGCAGCCCTTGAAGCCTTGGTTCGGTGTGAATCTCCTACTGAAGATATCGATGCGTGCCGATCAGTAGTTCAACTTGCCAGCGATATTGCAACTCGTGTTCTCGGAGTTCCTGCGCAGATTAAAGAGATTGAAGGTCGTCCCGTTTTCTGGTGGGGCGCTGAAGAACCTCGAGTGCTTGTTCTTGCGCATCTCGACACAGTTTGGCCACATGGTTCCTATCAACCGGTGTGGGAAATCAATGGTGATGTACTTCGTGGACCTGGCACTTTCGATATGAAAGCTGGATTCATTCAGGCGCTTTACGCCTTAAAAGGAATTGAAGGTTCGGTTGCACTCGTTGCAACAACAGATGAAGAGACCGGCAGCCACGCGTCAAGGGCGCTGATTAAAGATCTCTCATCCAAGGCAGATGCTGTTCTTGTTCTTGAAGCATCACTTGATGGCAAGGTGAAGACTGGTCGCAAGGGAACAGCGATGTATCAGATTAAAGTTCATGGACTTGCAGCTCATGCTGGTCTTGAACCTGAAAAGGGAGTGAACACCACTACGGAGATTGCACACGCAATTTTGGCGCTTGCTGCTCTGGAAAATGTCGAACATGGCACAACAGTTGTACCAACGCTTCTACGCTCTGGAAATACAACAAACACCGTTCCTGATGTAGCAGTTCTTGATATCGATGCGCGTTCATTCTCGCAAGCAGAACTCGAGAGAGTGGATGCCGCAATCAAAAAGTTTGCACCTGTTAATCCACAAGCTCGCCTTGAAATCACGGGTGGACTCAATCGTCCGCCGCTCCAGCCATCTTCCACTCAAGCGCTCTATGAACGCGCAGAGAAAGTAGCTGCTGCAATGGGAATGAAACCACTGGGCTCTGCAGAAGTTGGTGGAGCAAGCGATGGAAACTTCGCCGCAGCTGCAGGAGCACGCGTGCTTGATGGCCTTGGCGCTATCGGTGGTGGTGCACATGCACCCAATGAATGGGTCAGCATTGCAGCGATGCAAGAACGAAGCGATTTTCTCCATCACTTCATTAAGGATCTGCTCTCATGACCGATGGACCACTCATTGTCCAGAGCGATAAAACACTTCTTCTTGATGTAGATCATGCTCTCTCAACCGAATGCCGTCGAGCAATTGCACCTTTTGCAGAACTCGAACGATCTCCCGAACATATCCATACCTACCGCTTAACAAATCTCGGTCTCTGGAACGCGCGTGCGGCGGGACATGATGCAGAGTTAGTGATTGATACCCTCATTAAATATTCTCGTTACGCAGTTCCACATTCTCTTCTTGTTGATGTCGCCGAAACAATGTCTCGCTACGGACGCCTCCGTCTTGAGGCAGATCCGGTACACGGACTCATTCTCGTTACGACGGATACGGGCGTGCTGGAAGAAGTTATTCGTGCCAAGAAAATCGCTCCCTTACTTGGAGTTCGTATTGATAAAGAAACTATCGCTGTTCATCCAAGTCAACGCGGTCAGATTAAACAGTCGCTGCTCCGACTTGGTTGGCCCGCTGAAGATTTTGCTGGATATGTTGATGGCCAAGCTCACGAGATTGCACTGAAAGAAGATGGTTGGAAGATTCGCCAGTACCAAGAACATGCTGCTGAAGGATTTTGGCATGGAGGTTCCGGAGTTGTAGTGCTTCCGTGTGGTGCGGGAAAGACAATTGTGGGAGCAGCTGCAATGGCACATGCCAAAGCAACAACGCTTATTCTTGTTACAAATACCATTGCTGCTCGCCAGTGGCGCGAAGAGCTGTTAAAGCGCACCACTCTCAATGATGATGAAATTGGCGAATACTCAGGTGCTAAGAAAGAGATTCGCCCAGTCACCATCGCCACATATCAAGTGATGACTAAGAAGAAGAATGGTGTGTATGCACATCTTGATCTCTTCGATACCCATGACTGGGGTTTGATTATTTACGACGAGGTACATCTACTTCCCGCGCCCATCTTCCGCTTTACCGCTGATATCCAATCTCGTCGCCGTCTAGGGCTTACTGCAACGCTGGTGCGCGAAGATGGCATGGAAGGCGAAGTCTTCTCACTCATCGGTCCAAAGCGATTTGATGTTCCTTGGAAAGAGATTGAAGCGCAAGGGTATATCGCTCCTGCTGAATGTATCGAGGTACGCGTCAATCTCACCGAGGCCGAGCGACTTGCTTATGCAACTGCTGAACCAGAAGAACGGTATCGCTACTGTGCCACCACACGTACAAAGCGCAATGTCGTTGAAGAACTCGTTGCTCATCACGCTAATGAACAGATTTTGGTAATTGGCCAATACATCGACCAACTCGATGATCTCTCTGAAACTCTTGGAGTTCCACTCATCAAGGGAGATACACCACAGAAAGAACGTGAAAGACTCTTTGCTGCATTCCGAACCGGTGAAATAACTTGTCTCGTTGTTTCCAAAGTTGCTAACTTCTCAGTGGATCTGCCCGAAGCAACTATCGCAATTCAAGTTTCTGGCGCATTTGGTTCTCGCCAGGAAGAAGCACAACGCCTGGGACGTATCTTGCGACCTAAAGCTGATGGACGTGGAGCGAAGTTTTATTCAGTGGTCTCTCGTGACACCATCGACCAAGATTTTGCACAGAATCGCCAACGTTTCCTTGCTGAGCAAGGTTATTCATATCGAATTATTGATGCCGACGATGTCTTTCAAGGGAAATTCTAAAGCGCTCAGGATCTACCCTGTAAAAATCGTGGTGCTCACCATTGATATGAATGACGGGAACTTCATGCCCGTATAGCTTTTCAAGTTCTGGATTACCATCGATATAGATAATCTCGATTTCAAATGCGAGTTCCTCGCGCATGCTCTCTAAGGTTTTCACAGCATCTTCACAAAGGTGACAGCCGTGGCGAGAGTAAACGGTGACCATGACTGCATTCTCGCATCCTGATAGCGTTGCCCGCTATGAGAGGCCAAATAAGACGAAGTGGATCTCTCGTCCTCGTTCTTGGTCTGATTGCATCACTCACTCTTCCGACGCAGGCAGTTGCGCTCTCACAATTTAAAGTTGCTCCCTCAACCGTGTGGGGTTACACCTACGCTGGCAAGGCATCAGGTCAGACGCAGACTCGTCCGCCAAAAGTTGCTCACATTGAACAGAAATCAAAATTTGTTGTTAACTATAAGAATTTTCCTGAATGGGCCAAGCGAGATTTTCAAGCTGCTGTCGATATTTGGTCTGCAAATTTCTCGTCAGCGGTGCCAATAACAATTGACGCAAGTTGGGGGCGCGCATCCTCCTATGGTGTGCTGGGGAGTGCGCGACCTGGAAGCTACTACTCCGGCTTTGATGGTGCTCCTGATCCAAGTCTTTGGTATCCGTCTGCACTTGCAAATGCACTAGCTGGAAAAGATTTAGATTCTGCAAACCCTGAGATGATTATTCAAGTTAATTCTGTGGCCAATTGGAATACCCGGAATGATGGAACGCCACGATCAAATGAATACGATCTTGAATCAGTATTTCTTCACGAGATGGCACATGGATTGGGCTTCTTATCCACGGATTCTTATGATCAATACTTTGGCTATGGCACTATCGAGCAACCAACTCCATATGATGCTTATGCGCAACTCGCAGATGGCCGACGCTTATCAGATCTTCCTTCTCCATCTATTGAATTAGGAAAGGCGCTGACATCACCTCTCGTCTGGTCGGGTACTTTTGGTACTGCAGCCAACGGCGGGCAGAAGTTAATTCTCTATACGCCTACCCGGTATGAGGAAGGTTCATCTGTAAGTCACCTTGATGAAAGTACCTATGCAAATTTAGGCGCAAATTCGATTATGACTCCTAACCTTGATGCGGGTGAAATCTTTCGTGAGCCGGGCTCTTTCTTATTGGCGATGTTGGAAGATATGCGTCGCAAGCCACCAGCTGGTCTTGTAGTGGGAGTGCCACAAGCGGTGCGCAATGCTGCGGCAATCATTGCTGATAGCTCAGCAATTGTGACCTTTGACCCACCTGCCAACGCTCGCTCTGCGCAGATTACGAGTTACTCAGTGCGAAATCTCACGACAAACCAAGTGAAGAGTTCTACAGAATCTCCTGTTACCTTCACGGGTCTGAAGAATGGAACCAGTTATAGCTTCAGCATCATCGCTTCAAATACAAATGGTTCATCAGATGCAGTGTTTACGGCAGCGATTACTCCTCAAGCTGGATGGAAACGATTTGTGATTGATGACAAAGCCGACGGAAAACATGTCACTAGCACTACCTTTAATGGAAAACCCTTAATTGCCTATACCGACAGCAAGAGTGGAATCTTAAAAATTGCCATCTGGGATGGGAAAATCTGGAAGAAGACCACCGTAGATGGAGCAGGTGGAACTGGAAACCGCACCAAGGCTGCCATCACGAGCCCAATCTCACTCTGTGTCAATGGATCGGGTCTGGCGCAGACTTTGCATATCTTTTACTCCGAAAGCGAAGATCGTGATCTTCACTATGCCACCTATGATGGTAAGAAATTTACTTATGAAATCGTCGATGGAAACGGAGTTCAAGTCAATGATTACAAAGATCCTGTCCGTGTTCGTACTGGAAGCGATGTCAGCATCTCAAACGCCTGCGTTGCAACAGCCGGTGGAATCCAAGTTTTCTACCGTGATGAGAGCCAAGGCATTCTCTTAGGCGCCACCAAGGTCAAAGGCTCGACCCAGTGGACTTACGAACTTGTGGACGGAGATCGCAAGACTGATGGTCGAAGCACGGGTGATGTTGCATTCCATCTCAAGGCGCTCTTTGACGGCAAGAAGACTTATCTTGTCTACGACTCAGTTCTGACCATTAATCAGAAAAAAGAGGCAACATCAGGTGAAGTTCGCGTTGCTTCGCGCGCCACCCTTTCAAGTGATGCCTGGAGCTACTTCAATATCGATAGCTCTGGAAGTGCCACACCAATGACTGGATACGATGTTTCGATTTACAAGACACTCGATGGGATTCAGGCAGCATGGTTAATCTCTTCCCCTGCAACTGCGCCTAACCCAAATCGAATTCGCTGGAGCGCAATTCAAATCAATCCGACCCAAGGAGTAACTTCAAGCGAAGCCTTTGGGGCGCCAGCCAAATATCTCAATACCGATGGTCGATATATTGCCTTCAACTGCCAACAGCGTCTCTGTGTTGTAGATAGTGCACGTGCAATCCCATTAATTAAACTTGTCTCATCCGAACAAAATGCCTCCGGTATAGATTCTGCTTGGGTAGTGGTTGATAAGGTCAAGTATTTAGTTGCCGGAGTTAAAGGCCAACTCTCTATGTTTCGACCTTAAGAAAGTGTAAAGAGCGAAACAGTCTGCGTAGAAGTTCTAGCTAGCCCAACTACTCCCAAATCTTTTGAATTCACCAAGGCAATCGGATCTGAGATTTCACTCGATCCATAGGCGCTGGTGATTACACCTTTGCCATCACAGACTAGAAGCAATACTGACGGCCTTGTGGGCTTCCAACCAGATAAACCTTTCACTGCAGCGCTTGATGAGAGCGCACCGTAGGTAGAACTTCCTGCTGCTGTAACTACTGAATTTCCGAGAGAGGGAACTCGAAGCGTCCATGTGGGAGCAAACGCCGATGTGAATTTTGTAAATGCAGTCTCAATAGTTTTTCCAGTTTTAACAAATCCAGTCAGCGCAAGTGATGGATCGGATGCAAGCCAGGAACGTTGTGCTTTTGGCGCCGAACTGCGCACAACTGTTGCAACCGTTCCGGCCTTTGACACTTTGATCAGTACTCCATCACGAGTTCCTGCAAGCTTCTTTCCCGCAAGAGCTTCAGCACTAGAACCAAATACTGATACAGACCCATCGTTATTGCGCACCACTGCATTGAGCTGTGTCTTAGCAGTTCCGATCGAAATTACCTTGCCAAATACACCCATAGAGTTTGCACTGACGAGGAAATTCTTATCTTCCAGCTGTCCGACAATGGAAATTCCACTCGAATTAACTGAGATTGCGTTAATAAGTGCAGGTGCGCTCTGCGCCAATGTATATGTACCTAAGAGATCACCTAGCGGCGATACCTTCCATAGAGTCAGTAGGTTCATATCTCCACGAAGTTTGGTCACTGGCTCAACAATGACGCCATCAGGATTTTCAGCTTGAATCGGCGCGGTCGCACTTTCCGTTGTTGGAGGTAGAGATGATGCTCCTGCTAGCCAAATATTTCCTGCGGGATCACTTGCCGATGCAAGTGCTACTTCATCTGTGCCTGAATCAATGGTCTTCTGCCACAGCTGCGCTCCGCTGATATCCATTCCAGTAAGGAGAATATTCGAGTTGAGACCGTCGGTATTGCTGACAGTAACAATTGTCTTTCCTGAAGCGACGATAGATTCTGCGTTTACCGTTGCGATGATAGTTAATTTCTTTACCGCCACAGATTTAGGAGCAGCGACTGCAGATGGTGTTGCAGCAATCAGTAGAATTAAAGAGAGCGCAATACGTTTCATTATTGCGCGAGTTCTCCTGCACGACGAGCAGAAGCTGCCATTGCATCTGCAACAATCTGAGAAATTCCAGCTTCATCAAAGACAGCAAGGGCTTCTGCTGTTGCACCTTTCAGGCTAGTAACTTTTTCACGCAGTCGAGTTGGTGTATCTCCTGATTCATCAAGAAGCGCTGCAGCCCCCACAATTGTTTGAATTGTTAGAGTTGTTGCATCTTTGCGTGAGAGCCCCATTGCAACAGCGCCATCGACCATGGCTTCAACAAATCTAAAGAAATATGCAGGTCCAGATCCACTTGTTCCGGTCAGCGCATTCTGTAACTCTTCTGGAATTTCAATCGCCTTCCCTGTTGCTGCAAGAAGTGATTGCACAAACTTCTTCTGTGCATCCGTGACTCCAGAGCTGAGTGAATAGCCTGCCATTCCCTTACCAATCAGCGTTGGCGTATTGGGCATCACACGAGCAATCGCTGAATGATTGTTGAGGCCTGCAGAAATTCCAGCAATGGTCTTACCAGCTAGCAATGAGATAACCAGCGCATCTGCGCGAAGGTGAGGAGCGATTTCGGGCATCAGATCTGCCAGTCCCTGAGGCTTGATACCAAGAAGAACGACATCACTTATCTGTAAAGCTTCTTCAAGAGATTTAACGCTCATTGAATATTTGGTTACTAATTCATCGCCTCTTTCAGAGCGACGGACTACAGCATGTATTGATGATGCAGGTACTCCAGAACGAATGAGAGCAGCAATAAATGCTTCACCCATTACTCCGGCACCAACTACTGCTATCTGATTAGCCATGGCGAAAGAGTACGCGTAGGCTCTGCGACTATGTCCGAGATAAAGCCAGGTTTCGCGCGCGACTGGGTCGAATTCGCAGATCCCAATGATGAAGAAGAAATCTTTAAGTGCGACCTCACTTGGTTGACCTCATTCTGGACCTGCATCTATGGCGATGGCTGCCAAGGTGTATTTAAAGACCGTCCCAACGATGGATGCTGCACAGAAGGTGCGATGTATTCAGATGAGGACGATGAAGAGCGCGTTCGTAAGGCGGCAGAATTTCTTACGCCAGATATGTGGCAGTTCTATGAAGAGGCACGCCCCAAGAAACCCGGCGGGCAACTTCGTATTACAGATTTAGATGAAGATAAGGAACGTAAGACTCGTACTGTCAACGATGCATGCATATTTCTCAATCGCAAAGGTTATGAAGCTCCAGGATTTACTGGTGACTTCGGTTGCGTACTTCACCACCTTGCACAGAAACGAAAAATTCACTTTGTCGACACCAAGCCAGATGTATGTTGGCAGTTGCCGCTTCGCAGAAGTTTTGAAACGCGTGAAGTTGGCGACCGCGAATATTCAGTAACTGTGATTGGTGAGTACGAACGACTTGGTTGGGGCGACGGTGGTGATGATTTTGATTGGTACTGCACCAGCAATACCGATGCACATGTAGGTAGCGAACCTGTCTATATCTCTAATAAGGCTGAACTTTCACAGTTGATGGGTAAAGATGCTTATGCCATCTTGGCCGAACATTGTGATCGCCGAATTCAAGGTATTCGCGATGCACAAGCACGGTCTTTGCCGCTCTTTGTAATTCAACATCCAGCCACGTTAGCTGCCGGCAAGTAATCCAGATTCTCGCAAGAAGGGGCTTGGACTCTTTCGATACGAAATATGTAAATCAGCTTTAGCGCGGGTAATTCCCACATAGAAAAGGCGACGCTCTTCATCGATGGATGCATCCGATACTGGTAGCTGCCCCTCGGATGCTCCGATCAGGAATACTCTTTCCCATTCAAGTCCTTTTGCAGCGTGCAAGGTTGCAAGTGTGACCACTGGCATTGTTGGTGGATTATTTTGTTGCACCCGATCTTCTACTTCGCGAAGATAACCGCGCAAAGTTTTTGGAGTGAAATTATCGTCATTATCAAGTTCTCGAGAGAGATGGAGAAGGGCGGCAATTCCATCGATTGCTTCTCCTGTGAGATAAGGCTGTGCAAGCGTACGAAGTTCATCAAGCCAACCTTGACCTTCGGCGGGAATCACTGACGCTTTGCGGACTTCGCTCAGAAAATCGCGAACTTCTTTACGATCAAAGAATCGTTCGGTACTGCGCACTTGATAAGGTAGGTTCGCTTTCTGCATCGCACGTTCAACGATATTCAATTGTGAATTGGTGCGAGCCAAGATCGCAACTTCGGATGGTGGTGTTCCTGAATTCAGTAGCTCGGTTATCTCAGTGAGCACACCAGTAACCTCTGCTGCTTCATCTGAATATCCAACGACGCTTGGTTGAGAACCGTGTTCATTCTGTGCAACGAGTTCTTGTCCCATCAAACCGTGGCGAAGTAAAGCATTGGCAGCAAATGTTATTTCAGGAGTGGAGCGATATCCGGTGCTGAGTCGAATGACTTCAGCATCGGGGAATCGCTGTGTAAAGGTATTGAGAAAAACCGGAGTCGCTCCTGCAAATGAGTAAATTGTTTGAGCAGGGTCGCCAACAACGCAGATATCGTTTCGTTTGCCAAGCCATGCATTAATCAAGCGTTGCTGCACAGGCGAAATATCCTGATATTCATCGATAGTGAAATATCGGTATTGATCTTGCACTCTTTCACGAACTTCTCGCTCTTCCTCAAGCATGGCAGCGCAGAGCAGAAGAACATCCTCAAAATCGATAGCCAACTCTTGTTTTTTCACTGATTCATATGCCGTATAAATCTGAACCATCTGCTCGGGCAAGACTCGTGGTTTCTGGGTCCGTTTGGATATTTCATCGATGTAATCAGTTGGAGCTACTTGTGAAACTTTTGCCCATTCAATTTCAGAGGCAATATCGCGCATGAGTTCGCGGTTGGTGGCGCGAATAGTCTCGCTTAAGCCAGCGCGATTAATTGCTTCAGTAAGAAATCCTGTCTTGGTTGTCATCAAATCTGGTGTGCGACCGCCAAAGACTGAAGGCCAAAAGTAGAGAAGCTGTTTGAGCGCAGCTGCGTGGATTGTGCGCGCTGCGACAGTGGGCACTCCTAATGTACGAAGTCGGGCACGCATTTCACCAGCCGCCTTTGCTGTAAAGGTCAGAGCTAATACTTTCTGCGGATCCATCGTGCCGATTGCTGCTGCGTAAGCGATGCGATGTGTGATGGCGCGAGTCTTTCCTGTTCCGGCT
>Ga0214921_10005638_pt1 | contig 17594 bp, 15 predicted proteins | sample LL1505_MetaG_FD_177992 | JGI IMG/M metagenome (GOLD analysis project Ga0214921, IMG submission 177992) | Freshwater microbial communities from Lake Lanier, Atlanta, Georgia, United States - LL-1505 | ecosystem: Environmental > Aquatic > Freshwater > Lake | place: USA: Georgia | collected...
TTGCCCGATCAGGCGATGCGACATGCTCGAACTCCACCGCTGCCGACCACAGCGAATCAGCCATCACAGCGCGCCGCAAGCCTCCCGCGCACAGGTCTCCTAGACAGGGCCGCCAAGCGGCCATGGCGCATAACGTGCATCGGAATGCGGGGCTGGTCGATCAACGAGATTTGGGACCAGCGCTGCAAGGACAATTCCGGGCAGGCTGCGGCGCAATCCGGCAGGGCTTTTCGCCCCTGCCGCTCTGCCGGACTGGCCGATGCAACCAGCATCGGCGGCGTCTGGCGCCTTGCAGAAGCGAAAACCCCTTCGCCGCCCCCCTTCAGGGTCAGGCTCTCAGCGCACACCGGCGCGGTTGACCGGCCCGCCACGATTGGCGCCGCGGCCGACACCTGCCGCTGGCCTCGCCCCGACGCCAGGGGCGCCGACACCCACGCCAGGCCTTACGCCCACGCCGGGCGCACCCACCCCAGGGGTTGCGACGCGCACCGCCGCGCGCCTGGCAGCAACCGCCTGCGCCGCAGCGGGCAGCACGGGCAGGGTGGTGGCGACTATCAAGGCCGCGGCAAAAAATTTCAGCACTGTGTTACTTCCTTAGGTCAATTGACTGAGCAGGTTTACTTGGCCTGTGCCAGGCAAGCGGCAGCCGCTTCAGCGGCGGCACGAGCCTCCTCACGCGTCATGCTGCCATTCATCACCCTGGGGCGGGCAACGGCGCGAAGCGCATCGGCCACAGCCGTGCCAGCCATCACGGCCGGCACCGCTTCGTTGTACATGGTTTTGCTTGCGGCAGGCAGGGCGCTCGCACAGCGATCAGCCGCTGGCCGATCGGCCAATGCAGGCCCGAAACCCATCACTGCGGCCGCCAGAAAAACGCCACCCCAAATCTTCATCATCAACATCCTTTTCTTTGGCATATAAGAGTAACGAATGCCCGCCCTGCAAACATCCGCGCAACTATGATCAATATTCCTCATAGCGTTATTTACCATGTGCGGCGATGAGGCGCCAGCGAACAATAGCGCCAGCCCGGCTGTATGAGCGAGAGGTTGCCTGCGCGGCGCTGCACGACCCCGCCCGCATATGCGGGCGAGCCCTGTGTTGTCTTCCCCAGGCCAAAGGACCTAGGCTTTGCCCAAGCTCGGCGGCAGGCCGGCGCATCCATGGGGAGATCTCAATGAAAACGCTGCTGGCATGCGCCCTGGCGCTGTTTGCTCTGCCGGCCCTGGCGGCCGATCCGCTGCCGCGGGCCACGCCACAATCTCTGGGCTTTTCCGCCGCGCGGCTGGACCGCATCCGCACCACCATGGAGGCCGATATCGCCCGCGGCCAATTGCCCGGCGCGGTCATCGCCATCGCCCGGCGCGGCCAGCTCGCCTATTACGAGGCCTTCGGCCATATCGACGGCGCCCGCAGCCGCCCCATGCCGCGCGAGGCCATCTTCCCCATCGCCAGCATGACCAAGCCCTTGACCGGCGTGGCGCTGCTGACGCTGCTGGAGGAGGGAAAGCTGTCCATTGGTGACCCCATCACCCGCTTCTTCCCCGCCATGGCCAATCGCCGCGTCGCGGTGGATGGCAATCCGGACAACACCGTGCCCGCCGCCCGGCCGATCAGCCTGATCGACCTCGCGCGCCACACCTCGGGCATCACCTATGGCGCGCGCGGCAATACGGCGCTGCACCGGCTCTACCCCGGCTCATCGGGCACATCCTCGCGGCAATTCACCCCCGCCGCCTTCATGGAGCGCCTGGCCAGCCTGCCGTTGCTGCATCAGCCCGGCACGGTGTGGGATTACAGCCTGTCGATCGACGTGCTGGGCCTGGTGGTGGAGCAATTGACCGAGCAGCGGCTGGGCGCGGTGATGGAAAGCCGCATCTTCCGTCCCCTCGGCATGGCCGATACCGGCTTTCTGGTGCCGGAGGCCAATCGCGCCCGCTATGCCACGGCGCTGCCCACAGACCCGACCTCCGGCCAGCCGCAGAATGTGGATATGGGCCTCGTCGCGTCGCAATTCGATTGCGGCGGCGGCTGCGCGGTTTCCACCGCAGCGGATTATATCCGCTTCGCCCAGATGCTGCTCAATGGCGGCACGCTGGATGGCCAGCGGGTGCTCTCCCGCGCCTCGGTGGCGGAGATGACGCGTGACCACATGCATGCCGGCATCCAGAACAACCTGACCAACACCGAGGGCAATATGGTCAATTGGGGCTTCGGCCTCACCGTGGCCGTGCGGCGCGAGGGCGGCAGCGCGCTCTTGGGCAATCCGGGCATGTACAGTTGGAACGGCGCCTATGGCACCGCCATGTGGGTCGACCCCGAGCAGGAGCTGGCCGTGGTCTTCATGGCGGCAACACCTGGGTTGCTGCGGCAATATTATCGCCGGGTGATCAACGCCCTGGTCTATGCGGCAATGGAGGATTGATGCCATGACAATCGAGACCCTTCCCCGCCCCATCGCCGCCGCCCATGCTTGGCGGGGCCCTGAGATGGCGGCGCGCCAGGATTGGATCCGGCCGCTGACCGGCGACGAAATCGGCGCCCTCGATGCCGAGGTGCGCCGGCTCGATGCCAGCGGCATCGACATCGCCGCCATTGGCCCGGCCGATATGCCGGTGCCCGCCCTGGCCGGCCTCATCGCCGAAATCCGCCGGCAGGTGCTGCAGGCGCATGGCTTTATTCTGCTGCGCGGCCTGCCGGTGGAGCGCTGGACCACGCGGCAGACTGCCATCGCCTATTTCGGCCTGGGCACGCATCTGGGCGAGCCGGTCTCGCAGAATGGCAAGGGCCATATCCTGGGGCATGTGAAGGATATCGGCATGGACTACGCCTCGCCGGTGCATCGCGGCTATCAGACGGCGGCGCGGCTGCCCTACCACACTGATTCGGCCGATGTGGTGGGCCTGCTCTGCCTCCGGCCGGCCAAGGCGGGGGGGCTTTCCTCCATTGCCAGCTCGGCGGCCCTCTACAACGCCATGCTGGAGCGCCGGCCGGACCTGCTGGCCGAGCTGGTGCGCCCGGTCTATCGCGACCGCCGCGGCGAAGTGCCCGCCGGCGCCGAGGAATGGTACATCGTGCCCATCTTCAACCCCATGCCCGGCGGTGGGCTGATCACCACCTATGTGCGCAGCACCATGCGCAAGGCGCAGCGCTTCCCCCAGGTGCCGCGCACCACGCCCGCGCTGGAAGCGGCCTGCGACATGCTCGACGCCCTGGCCGAGAGCGATGAATTCCACCTCGACATGGATTTTCATCCCGGCGATGTGCAGCTGATCAACAATCATTGGGTGCTGCATTCCCGCACCGAATATGAGGATTTCCCGGAGCCCGAGCGGCGCCGGCATCTCTTCCGCCTGTGGCTGGCCTGCGCCGAGGGGCCGGCACTCCCAGAGGTCTTCACCACCACCTGGCAGGGTGCGAATGCCAATGGCCGGCCGGGCGGTATCCTGGTGCCGGGGGTGGCGCTGAACGCGCCGCTTGAGGCTGAATAGTCCAGCCCCTTCCCCTGCACCGATCATGGTGCAGGATGCCCATGGGATTCAGGGGAACGCCATGCAGCCCTATCAGGGATTATTCGTGCTCGATGCCGCGCAGGGCATCGCCGGGCCATATTGCGGCATGCTGCTGGCCGCGATGGGGGCGGAGGTGGTGAAGCTGGAGCCGCCCAAGGGCGATTGGTCACGCGGGCTGACCACGCGTGAGGGCTCGCACAGCGTGATGAGTTCGGTCTTCAACCGCGGCAAGCGCAGCCTGGTGCTGGACCTGGCCGCACCCGCCGAGCGCGAGAAGGCCCAGGCGCTGATGGCGCGCGCCGATGTGGTGATCGAGGCGTTTCGCCCCGGCGTGGCTGGGCGCATCGGGCTGGGGCCGGCGCATGCCCGGGCGGATGCGGTCTATGTCAGCATCTCGGGCTTCGGCCAAAGCGGGCCCTATGCCGAGCGGCCCTGCACCGATGCCGTGGCCCAGGCATTTTCCGGCCTGGTCAGCCAAAATGCCGGCATGGATGGCGCGCCGCATAAGGTGGGCACCCTGCCGGTGGATATCCACACCGGCATGTCGGCCTTCGCCGCCGTGCAGGGGGCGCTGGCCGATCGGGCGCGCGATACCACACCGCGCCAGCGGGTGCTGGATTGCTCGCTGATGGCTGGTGCCGCCTCGCTGCTCTGCACCTCCATCGCCGAGGCCGGGCTGCTGGGCCGCTTGCCGGCCGAGTTGAACGTGCCGGCCGGCAGCTATCAGGCCGGCGATGGCGCCTGGGTGATGATCGCCCTGGTGCGCGAGGTGGATTGGGTGACGCTGGTGGGCGTGCTGGGGGCGCCCGCGCTGCTGCAAGACCCACGCTTTGGCTCTTTCCCGCTGCGGGCGCAGAACAAGCCAGCGCTGCTGCCGATGCTGCGCGGGATTTTCCTCACCCGCCCAGTGGCGGAATGGATCGCGGCGCTGCATGCGGCGGGCATTCTCGCCAGCCGGGTGAACACGGTGCTGGAATGGCTGGAGGATGGGCATGTGCAGGCCAGCGCCGCCGCGCCCGCCGTCGAACAACCGGGGCTGGGAAGGCTGCCTTTGGCCAATCCGCCGGGCCTGGATATTCAACTCGGCCCCGCCCCGGCGCTGGGCGAGCACAGCGAAGACATTCTGCGCGAGATGGGAGGCTGATGATGGCACGCATAGGCTTTGTGGGTCTGGGCAATATGGGGCTGCCGATGGCGGTGAATCTCTGCCGCGCCGGGCATGAGGTTGTGGGCTTTGACCTCAGCGCGGACGCCATGGCCGGGCTGGAAGCGGCCGGCGGCAGGCTGGCGGCCAATGCCCCAGGCGTGGCGGCGGGCGCCGATATGGTGATCACCATGCTGCCGGCCAGCCGGCATGTGCGTGAGGTCTGGCTCGGCGGGCTGGCGGCGGCGGCGCGCGAGGATGCCATCTTCATCGATTGCTCGACCATCGATGTGGCGGCGGCGCGCGAGGTGGCGGCGGCGGTGAGCCAGCCGATGCTGGATGCCCCGGTCTCGGGCGGGGTGATGGGGGCTGCGAATGCCACGCTCACCTTCATGGTGGGGGGCGAGGATGCCGCGGTGGAAGCCGCCCGGCCGGTGCTGGAGGCGATGGGCCGCACCATCGTGCATTGCGGCACCGCCGGCGCGGGGCAAGCGGCCAAGGCCTGCAACAATATGCTGCTGGCGATTTCCATGATCGGCACCTGCGAGGCGTTTCTGCTGGCGGAAAATCTCGGCCTTTCGCATCAGGCGCTGTTTGATGTCGCCAGCAAATCCTCGGGCCAATGCTGGGCGATGACGAGTTATTGCCCGGTGCCGGGGCCGGTGCCCGCCAGCCCGGCCAATCGCGACTATAAGCCCGGTTTTGCTGGCGCCCTGATGCTGAAGGATCTGGGCCTGGCGCAGGCGGCGGCGGCGAGCACGGGGGCCTCCACACCTTTGGGCGCCCGGGCGCTGGAGCTTTATGAGGCGTTCTGCGCCGAGGGCGGGGCGGGCGCGGATTTCTCCGGCATCATTCAGATGCTGCGCGGGCAGGGTTAGTCAGAGTCCGGCGGGTTTCGGCCCGCCGGCCATCCAGTCCAGCATTTGCACGGTGTGCACCGTGGGCAGCGCCTCGCCGCCCAATTGGGTGAGGCAGCCGATATTGCCGGCCACCAGCACCGAGGCACCGGTGCGGTTGATATTGGCCAGTTTGCGCGAACGCAGGCGCTCGGCGATTTCGGGCTGCATGATGTTGTAGGTGCCGGCACTGCCGCAGCAGAGATGGCCCTCCAGCGGCTCCTTCACCGTGAAGCCGGCCTTTTGCAGCAATTGCTTGGGCAGGGCTGTGATCTTCTGGCCATGCTGCAGCGAGCAGGCGCTGTGATAGGCCACGGTGATGCCGGGCGCGGGCCGGCTGGGGGCATAGCCGAATTTGTCCAGCGCCTCGGAAATATCCATCGCCATGGCGGAGATGCGTGCGGCGGCGGCGGCTTCCGGCGCCTCGCGGAACATGAAGCCGTAATCCTTCACCGTGGTGCCGCAGCCCGAGGTATTGACCACCACCGCATCCAGCCCCGCCGCATCCCAGGCCAGGATATTGGCCCGCGCTGCGGCCATGGCGGGGTCATGCAGGCCCATATGATGGGTCAGCGCGCCGCAGCAGCCGGTGGATGGCGGCACCACCACCTCCATCCCCATGCGGGTGAGAAGCCGAAGAGTGGCGGCGTTGATCTCCGGGTCCAGCACCTGCTGGGCGCAGCCGGCCAGCAGCGCCACGCGGCCGCGCCGCGCGCCCTCGGCGGGGTAGAGGCTGCCGAGCGGTTGCGCGGGCGGCAGGGTTTTTGGCGCCAGTTTCAACATGGCGCGCAGCCTTTTGGCCGTCATCGACTGGCCGGGGATCAGGCCGGCGAGGCCACGCACCAGCCCAGCAAGGCGCATGGCGGGGCGGAAGCGCGCGGGATAGGGCAGGATCATCGCCAGCATGCGGCGCAGCAGGCGCTCCGGCAGGGGGCGGTCATAAGTCTCCTCGATATGCCGGCGGGCATGATCGACAAGGTGCATGTAGTTCACCCCGGCGGGGCAGGTTGTCATGCAGCTCAGGCAGGAGAGGCAGCGATCGACATGGCGGGCCTCCAGCTCGGTGGCCGGGCGGCCATTCTCCAGCATGTCCTTGATGAGGTAGATGCGGCCGCGCGGTGAATCCAGCTCATCGCCCAGTTCGACAAAGGTGGGGCAGGTGGCGGTGCACATGCCGCAATGCACGCAGCTGCGCAGGATGGTATTGGCTTCCCGCAGTTCTGGGTCGCGCAATTGCTCCGGCGTGAAATTCGTCTGCATCGGGCCCCCTTGGTCGCCGCGCTGAGCCTAATTCATGCAGGGTGGCAGCGCCAGTTCAGCGGCTCAAACCTGCCGGGGCCTGAGGCGCAGCACGGGGCGTTCGATCACGACAGTTAAAATTGTCGCCGCAGCCACACTCAGAACAATATATGATGTGAATTGCCATCCCCTCGAAACAAGATTTGGCACCAAAAACATCACACTCCAGTGGACCAGATATAGTGTGTAGCTGATACGCGCCACAAAGGTGATGATGGGCGTTATCACCATGGGGGCTGGCAACATGATGATTGTTGGCATCACCATGCAGAGCGCTGCGGCGAATAATGGCAGCACGGCAATGCGGCCAAAATCAGTCGATAAGAGATCTGGCCGGCTCATGATCCAGACCAGAACCAGCAATAAAGGCAGCGATGCCGGCAAACTCGCCCGGGACCAGGCCAGCGTGGCTTTTTGGTGGTTGAACCAAAACCAAGCCAGAATCATACCCCAAGCGATTGCATCGAGCCGCGTGAGAAACATTTTGCGGACGGAGGTGTCCCAATCCCCGCCCAGATGCAGCCCCCATAGACGAAATACCGTGCCCGCCACGCAGAGGATGATGGCGACCAGAAGGATGGGGTGGCGATGAAAACGCGCGGTGATCAGGGCCAGGGCAGCAACGACAATATACGACCATTCCTCGATCACCAGCGACCATGACGTGCCGAACCAGTTGGAGGCGGGCATGGGATTGACGGCATTCTGCACCAGCAGGGCGTAGGGCCAGAATGCCGGGCGCTGCGAGGGTTCCAGCACAGGAAACAACACCAGTGCCAGCAGCACGAGATAATAGAGCGGCAGGGTGCGCATCCAGCGCCGCAGCAGAAAAATCCAGGCTGAACGGGGCGTGATGCCATTATGGGTGATGCGGCTCATGAGGATGCCGATCAAGAAGCCTGAGAGGCAGAAGAACATCTCCACCCCAACAACCCCGGACACCCATCCCAGGCGAGATGTGGCCGCCGGCACCCATGAGAATGGATTTCCCGGAAAATTGCTCCCATGCGCCAATATAACCAAGATGATCGCGGCCGCCCGGATCAGGTCGAGGCCGAATAGCCGCTGGTCATCACTGCTGTGGGCTGCAACAGTATTAGACATTGGGTGTCATGCTTATTTATCGCTCACGTCATAACATTGGAAGGGTTGGGCTGTTTGCCACGTTTGCCTATGGCAGCGCTGGTACCGCCACAAACACGGTGTAATATTGAAATTTCATAGAAAAAATGACTATGATCGCGGGTGCCTAGATTTTACCTATTTCAGCCACGCCGGGCGGCCGTTGCGGTGCAAGATTAACCTGTTCACCCTGCAAGCTCAACTGGACGCCCAAGCCGCTGCTGGTCGATGTGCAACGACCGATGTGCTGACCCATTCAATAAAGCTGGCATCGCAGATCATGTCCGCAGCCATGTCCAGCATCATCACCGTGGCCTCCGCGTCGCTGGCGGTCAGCTCCAGGCCATTGAGTAGGAGGAAGGTTTCAAGCGCGACGAAGGCTGTGCGCTTGTTACCGTCCACGAAAGGATGGTTGCGAGCGATGACCAGTGCATAGAGCGCGCCCAGGTCGGCCAAGTCAGCCCCGCCATATCCGGCATGGTTCAGCGGGCGAGCGACAGCGCTTTCCAGCAAGCCCAGGTCGCGTATGCCGGCAGCCCCACCGTGCTCGGCGATCTGCTCATCGTGGACGGCCAGCAGCAATCCGCGCGTTAGCCAGACCGTCATTTCGCCAGTTCACGCAGGGCGGCCCGGCGCTTCTTCATAACCTGGCGCGCCACGTCCATTTGCGCCTGGAACTCTGGGTCTGTCGTGGTCAGCCGGATGCCCTCATTGGTTTCCACGGCGAATAGGGTGTCGCCCTTGCCTACGCCGAGCTTGGTGAGCAGTTCCTTGGGCAGGATCACGCCGACTGAGTTTCCGATGGAGGTGAGTTTGAGTGCTGACATGGGCACCTCAATGTTTCTACAGAAGTTATTACAACAGCCAGGGGCAAGGGCAACGGATGACACGCTCCAGCTGCGCTATCCCGCCAGCAGCTTGTCGTCCAAAGCCTCAATGGCCTTGGTGCCCGCGTATTCCCGCCAAAATTTCATGACCCGCTTGATCTGCCGCAGCATGCCATCCTTGGTGTGCTTGATGCTGCTGCCGCGTTTTGCGGCGTTGCCCAGCCGGTTGTCGCGCTCGCGCGCTGCAACAAACTCATCGATCACCGTTGCGATGGTGCGGGTTTGCACGGGCAAACCTTCGGCAAGCTTGGTCTCGGTTTGGTAGTAGAGCCGCGTTGCGGATTGCGTGGCTGTGGCCTCATCGGCTGTTTTAAGGCTGCGCCAGAGATACCGACCTTCATGCAGGGGAACGCGCGCTTGCCACAGGCCATTGCGCCTGAAGATGACCAGCTTGCTGCCTATAAGCTCGCGTTTATCGTCCATCCTGCGCTGCCTGAGTTTTGCCTATATTTCAGCAGGAAAGCGTCAGTGCCTAGCGCGTGCCTAGCTCAAAAAATAGCATTTTCGCTCAATAGTCCATTGAAATTACGTGATTTTATACGCGGCCATGGCAGTGCTTATACTTCTTCCCCGAACCACAAGGGCAGGCAGAGTTGCGCGGCGTGCCAGCCCATGTCGCCGGGTCGTTCGGGTCCACCGCCTCACCGCGCCGCGGCGCCACCGCCACATCGCCCTGGCCTTCAAAATCGCCGCCATCCGGCGAAGGGTGGCGCATATCGGTGATCCGCACCGGTTCGGGCATCGGTGGCGGCGCATCGGGGCGCATTTCCACCCGCGTCATCAGCGAAGTCACCCGCACCCGCAAATCCTCCAGCATGCTGTTGAACAGCACGAAGGCCTCGCTCTTATACTCGTTCAGCGGGTCCCGCTGGCCATAGGCGCGCAGGCCAATGCCCTGGCGGAGGTGGTCGAGCTGCAGCAGATGCTCCTTCCACACCTGATCGAAGAGCTGCAACAGCAGGCTCTTCTCCACCATGCGCATCATCTCGGGGCCAATATCGGCGGCGCGCACGGCGCTCGCCCGGTCGGCCGCGTCCTGGATGCGCTCGAGGATCATGTCATCATCAATCCCCTCCTCCTTGCCCATCGCCGCCACCGGCAGGTCAAGGTTGAGGTTCACACGCACCTTCTCCTCCAGCCCGGCCAAGTCCCATTGTTCGGGGTAGGAATTTTCCGGGATGGCGGCGCGCACCATGTCGTGGATGGTCTCGCGCCGCATGTCCGAAACCGTCTCGGACAGGTCGCTCGCCTCCATGTACAGCCGGCGCTGGGAATACACCTCGCGCCGCTGATCATTCATCACATCATCATATTTCAGCAGGTTCTTGCGGGTGTCGAAATTGCGCGCCTCGACCTTCTTCTGCGCTTTTTCGAGGGCCTTGTTGATCCAGCTATGGGTGATCGCCTCGCCTTCCTTCAGGCCGAGTTTCTGCAGCATGCCGCCCATGCGTTCGGAGCCGAAAATCCGCATCAAATCATCTTCCAGCGAGAGGAAGAAGCGACTGCCGCCCGGGTCACCCTGACGGCCGGAGCGGCCGCGCAGCTGGTTGTCGATGCGGCGGGATTCGTGGCGCTCCGTGCCGATCACGAAGAGCCCACCAGCCGCCATGACGGTCTTCTTATACTCCGCCACCTCGGCCTCATGCCGGGCGAGTGCCGCCTCATAGGCCGGGCCATCCGAGGTGCCGGTCTCCTGCCGGGCCAACATATCGGCATTGCCGCCGAGTTTAATGTCGGTGCCGCGGCCGGCCATATTGGTGGCGATGGTGATGGTGCCCGGCCGGCCAGCCTGGGCGATGATGCCGGCCTCCTGCTCGTGATAGCGCGCATTCAGCACCGCATGCGGGATGCGCTTGGCCTTGAGGATGGCCGAGAGCATTTCCGATTTCTCAATGCTCGTCGTGCCCACCAGCGCGGGCTGGTTGCGGGCGCGGCATTCCTCGATCAGCGTCGCCACCGCGTCGTATTTCTCGGCCGTGGTGCGATAGACCTCGTCATCACTATCCACCCGCGCCACCGGCACGTTGGTCGGAATCTCAAGCACTTCGAGCTTGTAGATCTCGGCGAATTCATCGGCCTCGGTCGATGCCGTGCCGGTCATGCCGGCCAGCTTCGGGTAGAGCCGAAAATAATTCTGGAAGGTGATCGAGGCCAGCGTCTGGTTCTCAGGCTGGACGGTGACGAATTCCTTCGCCTCCAGAGCCTGGTGCAGGCCATCGGAGTAGCGCCGGCCCTCCATCATGCGGCCGGTGAATTCATCGATGATGATAATCTTATCATCCCGCACGACATATTCGACATCGCGCTTGAACAGCGTATGCGCGCGCAGCGACTGGTTCACATGGTGCACCAGCGAGATATTCTCGGTGTCGTAGAGCCCGCCCTCGGTCAGCACGCCGCCCGCGCTCAGCAGCGCCTCGATCTCCTCGCCACCCTTTTCCGTCATGTTGACGGTGCGCTGCTTCTCATCCTTCTCGAAGCGCTCGGGGTCGGTCACGAAATCCACGATCACGGCATTGACGCGGCGATAGAGGTCCGAGGTGTCATCCGTCGGGCCGGAGATGATCAGCGGCGTGCGCGCCTCATCGATCAGGATCGAATCCACCTCATCGACAATGGCGAAGTTGAAGCTGCGCTGGACCATGTCGGCCAGCCGGTACTTCATATTGTCGCGCAGATAGTCAAAGCCGAATTCATTGTTGGTGCCGTAGGTAATATCGCAGGCATAGGCCGCCTGGCGCTGGTCATCATTGAGACCATTGACGATGACGCCGGTCGTCAGGCCGAGAAAGCCATAAAGCTTGCCCATCCATTCCGCATCGCGGCTGGCCAGATAATCATTGACCGTCACCACATGCACGCCCTTGCCCGAGAGCGCGTTCAGCACCACCGGCAGGGTGGCGACGAGGGTCTTGCCCTCGCCCGTCTTCATTTCGGCGATGCGGCCCTCATGCAGCACCATGCCGCCGATCATCTGCACATCGAAATGCCGCATGCCGAGTGCGCGCTTGGCGCCCTCGCGCACGATGGCGAAGACCTCTTCAAGCACCGAATCGAGCTCGGTTCCTGCGGCGAGTTCAACGCGGATGGCCTGCACGCGTGCGCGCAGCGCCTCGTCATCGATGCCAGCAAGGCCGGATTCCAGCGCATTGATGCGCGGCACCCTGGCCTCATGGCGCTTCAAAGCGCGGTCATTTGCAGAACCGAAAATGGCGCGAGCCAGGCGGGAAAACATGATGTGACCTATTCTCCGGCCCCATGCGCATGGCCCGGGGGCTTCCATGGGGCAGATGCGCAGATAGGGCGCGGGCATCGCAGGGTCAACGTGCGGCCCAACTTGTGGCCCAACTTGTGGCTATGAGGCGCATCGGCCATTCTCCGGCAGAACCTTTAAATCTCTGGGGCCCTGCCGCATGCGTTTCCTGCATTTTGCCTTTGTTTTGCTGGCCTCATCAGCCCTGGCCCAGGCGCCCGCCGCGCCCGACGCCATCATCGCCCGCATCGAGGGCGAGCCGGTGCGCATGTCCGACGTGCTGGCCACCGCCGCCGAAGTCATGCCGGCCGAAATGCGCGGCGTGCCGGCCGAGGCCCTGCTGGCCATGATCCCGGCCGAGGCGATGCGGCAATTGATCGACCGCACCATCACCGACCGCGCCCTGGTCACCGCCGCCCGCCGCGCCGGGCTGGACCGGGACCCGGAGGTGCGCGCCCGCCTGGCCCGTGCCGAGGCGCAGGAGCTGACCCAGACCCTGCTCCAGCGCGAGGTGCTGCCCCGGGTGACCGATGCCACCATCCGCGCTCGCTATGACCGTGATGCCGGCACCACCCAGGCCGAGGACGAGGTCCGCGCCCGCCACATCCTGGTGCCGACCGAGGCCGAGGCCCGCACCGCGCTGGCCGACCTCAACCGCGGCCAATCCTTCGAGGATGTCGCCCGCCGCATGGCCACCGGCCCCGGCAGCCGCGAGGGCGGCGATCTGGGCTGGTTCAAGCGGGCCGATATGGTGCCGCCCTTCGCCGATGCCGCCTTTGCCCTGCAGCCCGGCCAGTTGGTGCCCGCACCGGTGCGCACGCAATTCGGCTGGCATGTCATTCGCGTCGATGAACGCCGCCGCACCCAGGGCCCCAGCTTTGACGATGCGCGGGAGCAAATCCGCCAGGCGCTGCTGCAAGAAGAGGTGGCCGGCGCGGTCGAGCGGCTGCGCGGCTCGGTCAATATTCAGCGGGTCGAGGCGCCGGCCGCCCCCGCCGCGCCGCTGGTCGGCACGCCACCGCCCGCCCCGGCTGGGAGGCGCTGATCCATGGCCATGGAGGTCTCGCCGCTTGCCGTGCCCCTGCCCGCGCTGCCCGCCATTGCGGGCGTGGCGCTGGGCACCGCCGCCGCCGCCATCCGCTACACATCGCGTGATGACGTAACGATGATGGTCTTCCCCGCCGGCACCACCGTGGCGGGTGTCTTCACCAAGAACCTATGCCCGGGCGCGCCGGTGGAGTGGTGCCGCGCGGCGCTGCCCAGCGGCAAGGCCCGGGCGCTGGTCGTCAATGCCGGCAATTCCAATGTCTTCACCGGCCGGGCCGGCCGCGAGACCTGCGCGCAAACCGCCGGCGCCATGGCCGAGCTGGTGGGCTGTGAGCCCCAGGAGGTGTTCCTCGCCTCCACCGGGGTGATCGGCGAGAAGCTGCCCACCGAAAAACTCACCGCCGCCCTGCCCGGGCTGGCGGCCAAGCTCACCCCCGATGCCTGGCAACCGGCCGCCCGCGCCATCATGACCACCGACACCTTCCCCAAGGGCGTGACCCGCACGGCGAAAATCGGCGGGGCGACGGTGACAATCAACGGCATCGCCAAGGGCAGCGGCATGATCATGCCCGACATGGCAACCATGCTGTCCTTCCTGGCGACCGACGCGAAGATCCCCGCCCCGGTGTTACAGAACATTCTCTCGAACGGCATCGGCCCCAGCTTCAACAGCGTGACGGTGGATAGCGACACCTCCACCTCCGACACCGTGCTGCTCTTCGCCACCGGCGCCACCACGCATGCCGAGGTCCCTGCCGAGGGCGGGCCCATGCTGGGTGACTTCACCCGCGCCGTGCATGACGTGCTGATGGAACTGGCGCTGATGGTCGCCCGCGATGGCGAGGGCGCGCAAAAGCTTATCCGCATCGACGTGACCGGCGCGGTGTCAGACACATCTGCCCATCGCATCGGCATGTCGGTGGCCAATTCACCGCTGGTGAAGACCGCCATCGCCGCCGCCGACGCCAATTGGGGCCGCATCGTCATGGCGGTGGGCAAGGCGGGTGAGCCGGCCGAGCGTGACCGCCTCTCCATCGCCGTCGGCGGCGTCTGGATGGCGCGTGAGGGTGAATTGGCGCCGGATTATGACGAGGCGCCAGTCACCGCCCATATGCAGGGGCGCGAGGTCACCATCACCATCGATATCGGCCTGGGGACAGGAAAAGCCAGCGTCTATACCTGCGACCTGACGCACGCCTATATCGACATCAACGGCAGCTACCGCAGTTGATGGCAGGGCCGGCGCTGCCGCTGTCGGTGCTGGCCGGAGAGCCATGAGCCTGCCTGATCTCACCACCGCCCGCCTGGCACTGCGCGGCCTGCAGCCCGGCGATGCCACGGCGATGTTCCGGCTGGTCAATGACTACTCGGTGGCCGGCAACCTGGCCCGCGTGCCCTTCCCCTATCGCGAGGCCATGGCGCGCGACTGGATCGGCTCCACCCATGACCAGGCGGCGCGCGGTGAGGGTTTTCATCTCGCCATCACCATGGGCGACCAGTTGATCGGCTGCATCGGCCTGACCACCAACCGCGCCAACCCCGGCGAGGCCGAGCTGGGCTATTGGCTCGGCCGGAAATTCTGGGGCCAGGGTTATGCGCGCGAGGCCACCCGCGCCCTGCTGGAATGGGGCTTCGGCACGCTGGGGCTGGACCGGGTGGTGGCCAGCGCGCTGACCGATAATCTGGGCTCGCAGGCGGTGCTGCGCGCCTGCGGTTTTGCCCAAACCGGCCAGGGGGTGCAGGAATTCATGTCGCGCAACCGCGTCATGGATGTGCTGACCTTCGAGATGGCCAAGCCGCGCGAGATGGCGCCGGCCCGCACCCTGCCCATGCTGCTGGTGGTGGCCTGCGCCATCGTCGATGGCGATGGCCGGGTGCTGCTGGCCCAGCGCCCGCCCGGCAAGGCCTTGGCCGGCATGTGGGAATTCCCCGGCGGCAAACTCAACCCCGGCGAAACCCCCGAGGCCGCGCTGATCCGCGAGCTGAAGGAGGAGTTGGACATTGATGTCACCGCCGCCTGCCTGGCGCCGCTGAGCTTTGCCAGCCACGCCTATGAGAGCTTTCATCTGCTCATGCCGCTCTTTGTCTGCCGCCGCTGGCGGGGCACAATGCGCGCTGTCGAGGGCCAGGCGCTGGCCTGGGTGCGGCCCAACCGCATGGCGGAATACCCAATGCCCCCGGCCGACCGGCCGCTGGTGGCGATGCTGCAGGAGATGCTGTGATGGCCAACCCAACCGCTTGTATTCTGATCATCGGCAATGAGGTGCTCAGCGGCCGCACCCGCGATGCCAATATCCAGTTCCTGGCCACCGAGCTGGGCCAACTGGGCATTCCGGTGCGCGAAGTGCGCGTCATCCCCGATGACCCGCTGACCATCATCGGCACGGTCAATGAGACCCGCCGCAAATTCACCCATGTCTTCACCACCGGCGGCATTGGGCCGACGCATGATGACATCACCAGCGAATGCATCGCCCGCGCCTTCTCGGTGCCATGGGAGCCGCATCCGGTGGCCTGGAAGCGCATGGCCGATTTCTACGCCGCCCAGAACCCGCCCAGCATCTTCAATGAGGCCCGCCAGCGCATGGCCACCATGCCGCGCGGCTGCGTGCTGATCGAAAACGAGGCCACCATCGCGCCCGGCTTCTCGATGGAGAATGTGCATGTGATGGCCGGCGTGCCGCGCATCATGCAGGCGATGTTCCGCGCGCTCTCGCCGAAGCTGGAGCGCGGCGAGGCCATTGTCTCCGCCACCGTGCATGCCGATGGCGTCTTCGAGGGCGGCATCGCCGCCGCCCTGGCCGGGGTGCAACTGGCCCATCCCAACCTCGATATCGGCAGCTACCCCTATTTCCGCCCCATGCCGGTGCGCGGCGGCGTGGCGCTGGTGGCCAAGGGCACCGATGCCGAGGATGTGGCGCTGGCCGCCGATGAGATCGAGGCGCTGCTGATCGAAGCCGGCGGCAAGCCGGTGCGCGGCGAACCCGTCACCGACTGAACGGCAATGGCTGCGCCCGGCTTCGCCTCCGCCATCGTCGCGGCGCAGGTGCTGGCGCAGATCGGCTCCTTCACCCTGCCGGCGCTGCTGCCGGTCTATATCACCCGCTGGTCGCTCTCGGCGACGGAGGCGGGCTGGCTGATCGGCGCCTTTTTCGCCGCCTATGTCGCCGCCGTTCCGGTACTGGTCTCACTGACCGACCGGGTGCCGGCCCGGCGGGTCTATCTTGTCGGCACCGGGCTGACCGCGGCCTCGCATCTGGGCTTCGCCCTGCTGGCCGATGGTTTTTGGAGCGCGCTGGCCTTGCGCGCCATGGCCGGCATTGGCTGGGCCGGCTGCTATATGCCCGGGCTGAAGGTGATTGCCGATAGGCTGGAGGGTGCCGCGCAATCCCGCGCCGTGAGCTGGCACGCCGCCGGGGTGGGGATTGCCGGCTCGGCCTCCTTCCTGGTGGCCGGCGGGCTGGATGCGCTGGCGGGGCCGGAGGCGGCTTTCCTCTTCGGCGGCGTGGCGGCGCTGGGGGCGGCGGCCATCGGTGCGCTGGCCATGCGCGGCGGCCCCGCTGCGCCGGCCGCGCCGCGCGGCGGGTTGCTAGATTTCCGGCCGGTGCTGCGCAACCGCCCGGCCATGGCCTGGATCATGGGCTATACGGTGCACACTTGGGAATTGGCGGCGCTGCGGGCCTGGGCGGTCACCTTTCTGACCATGGTGATCGCCGCCAGGGGCGCGCCGAACTGGCTGCCCGGGCCAACCACGCTCTTCACCCTGGCGGGTCTGAGCGCCATCGCCGTGTCGGTCTGCGGCAATGAGGTGGCGCAGCGCTTCGGCCGCGCCCGGGTGGTGGCCTGGGCAATGGCGGCGGCGGCTGGCATGGCCCTGCTGACCGGCTGGTCCAGCCTGGTCTCCGCGCCTTTGGCCGCACTGAGCGTGCTACTCTGGAACGCCGCCATCTACCTCGATAGCGCCGCGCTGACCGCCGGCACGGTGCAGGCGGCCGAGGCCGGCCGGCGGGGCGCCACCATGGGGCTGCACAGCATGTGCGGCTATGCCGGCGGCTTTATCGGGCCGCTGGTGGTGGGCGTCACGCTGGATCTGGCGGGCAGCGGGGCGCTGGGCTGGGGGTTGGCATTTGGCCACCTCGCCCTGGTCACGCTGGGCGGCTATGCGGTGCTGCGGCGGCTTGCGCGCGCTGACAGGCTGCTGAGAAACGAATAGCGGGGGATAAAAAGATCGAGGGGCTTTGCCCCTCGAGCACCCCAGCAGGAAACTCAGTTTCCTGCACCTTCGTTAAATTATTGATTTTAAAATTAATCAAAGGTCCAGGAAAATCATTTTCCTGGTGGGAGAGCGCGAGAGGGCAAAGCCCCATAGGCGCTAAATTACGCTTGCCATGTCTCGAATCGGTATGATTCGAAGTGGGGATGCAAATCCTGACG
>Ga0214921_10005640_pt1 | contig 17593 bp, 12 predicted proteins | sample LL1505_MetaG_FD_177992 | JGI IMG/M metagenome (GOLD analysis project Ga0214921, IMG submission 177992) | Freshwater microbial communities from Lake Lanier, Atlanta, Georgia, United States - LL-1505 | ecosystem: Environmental > Aquatic > Freshwater > Lake | place: USA: Georgia | collected...
ACCTATATTTCAATTGGTATCTCAGGAGATGCTGATTATGCAGAAATCAGAAGAATTGCAAAGATAATAGAAAAAGATCTTAAGCAAATATCTGGTGTCTCCTATGTTGATAAATATTCATTTAGAGACAAAGAATTTGATGTTAACTTAGACCCTGAAAAGTTAAAAAAATACTACATTGCACTAAACGATGTACTACTAGCATTAGGAAAACGTAATATTAGAGCTACAGGTGGGAATTTAGAATCCTATAATACTCAGAGGAATATACTTACACTTTCTCAATTTGATACAATCGAAGATGTAGGGGAAGTGATAGTTCGATCAGAATTTGGGGGCGGTTTAGTCAAAATAAGTGATCTTGGCATAGTAAAGGAAGGATATAAAGATGAGAAAATGAGGACAATTTTTAATGGTAAGCGTGGAATCATGCTAGTTATTAAAAAATCCTCTAACGCAGATATCATTCGAGTTGTTTCCAAAATCAAAGAATACCTCAAACAAAAACAAGAAACAATTCCTGCTGAAATTAAGTTAATTGCAGTAAATGATGAAACTAGGGTAGTTGCAAATCGATTAGATGTTGTGGTATCAAATGCTTTCATTGGGTTTTTTCTTGTAATACTAATTTTAATACTATTTTTAGATTTTAAGTCTTCTTTTTTGGTTGCCTTGAGTATTCCCATCTCATTTGCGATGACATTTGTTCTTATGAGATTTGTAGGTGCTGATATAAACTCGATTTCACTTGCGGCTATGATTATTGCGTTAGGAATGATTGTAGATCAGTCTATTGTAGTCACAGAGAACTCTTTGTACTACTCTACCCAAGGCTACAATAAAATTGAGTCTATATTAGAAGGAACAATGGAAGTAGTGCTTCCTGTATTTGCTTCTGTTCTCACTACTGTACTATCTTTTGCACCAATGTTTGTTATGACTGGTATTATGGGAAAATTTGTATCTGTGATACCTACTGTAGTTATAGCATCACTCATTGGATCTCTTTTTAATTCATGGTTTATTCTTCCCAATCATTTACGTCATATTATGAAGGAAAAGCAAGAGGTTACCACAGAAAAATGGCAGGATAAATTTTTCCAAAAAATATCAATACCTTATGAAAAAGCAATGAGAAAAATATTGGAATATAAGTATATTACGATATTGCTAACGATTTTACTCTTAGTATTTACTCTATATTGGGGAAAGACTAAGATTTTGTTTAATATATTTCCACCTGATGGAGCAGATACTTTTTTTGTTTATGTGGAAATGAAAGATGATGTAACATTTGATGCGACAGAAGAAGTTATTAAACAAATAGAAATGGAAGTTAAGAAACTTCCGAAAGAAGAATTAGCATTTTACATAGCAAAAATAGGCACTAAAAATTCTCAAGAACTAGCTGTTCCTGTCGGTGGAGAAAAGCATTTAGCTTATCTACAAGTATCATTGGTCCCATCTTCCAAAAGGAAGAGAGAGGCTGGTTTAATTTTAGAAGAATTGCGAGGTTACGTAACACAGAATGTTAAAGGAGCCAAAGAATTAACTTTTGACTTACAAAAACCTGGTCCACCCGCGGGGAAGTCAATAGAGTTACATGTGCACTCTGACAACGACGAAGCCAGACTCAAATTTGTAAATAACATATCTGAAGATTTAAAGAACTATCCAGGAGTTTCTGATGTTTCTTCTAACTATAAAATTGGCAGGGAAGAATTCAAATTAGACATTGATTATAAGGCATTAGCAACTACAGGATTAACAGTTCAAGATGTTGCCAGTACATTACGAATTGCATTTGATGGAGTAAGATCAACATCAATTGTAAGGCAAAATGAGGAAATTGAAGTACGGGTTAGATTCCCAGAAACATCTAGACGTGATATTACAAATGTCCTAAATTTAGAAGTACGAAATAGAGAAGGAAGACTTGTTCCGATAAGTTCGTTTGCAAAACTCTCAACTATCAATGCAGATTCATCTATATTCCATACGAATGGAGACGTTACAACAACCATCAATGCAAGAACAGAAGTTACTCTGAATCCTCAAAAAGTAATTGATGAGTTAATGCTAAAATATGCGCCTCTCTTAAAGACAAACCAAGATGTAAGAATATCTTATGGGGGAGAAGCTGAAAAGTCAAAAGAATCCGTAAAATCACTACTAGTTGCATTTATCGGTGGAATTGTTGCTATATTTTTGGTTATCGCACTATTATTTAATTCGCTGTCCCAACCAATTATGGTACTACTTGCGATACCTTTTGGACTCATAGGTGTGATATGGTCATTTTATTTTCATGGAAGGCCTTTTTCCTTTATGGGATTAATTGGAGTGATTGGACTCAGTGGAATTGTTGTAAATAACTCGATCATGATGGTAGAGTTTATTAATAAAATTGTTCAAGATAATGTCACCGATGATAGTTTTAATCAGAAAAATTTGATCGATCAAATTATCACTGGTGCTAGCAGGAGACTTCGACCAATAATTATAACAACGGGTACTACAGTACTAGGATTATTACCAACTGCATATGGAGTAGGTGGATCAGATGCATTTATTGAACCAATGGTACTTGCTCTTGCATATGGGATTATTGCATCCACTCAAATCACTCTTATCTTAATTCCAGCATTTTACTTAGCAAATTTAGAAGGAATGTACTTTATTAAAAAAGTATTTAGATTTATAACTAAGATTCCAACTTATTTATTTAAGTCGAGAAAAACAGAGTCAGTTATAAATGGATGAGTTAAAATCAATTTCAGTGATACTTGAAGTAGCTGAAAGGATATTTTTTCAATTTGGCTACACTAATTCTAGTGTTGAAGATATTGCTAAGGAATGTGGGATCTCTAAAAAAACAATTTATAAATACTTTAAAAGTAAAGAAGATATCCTTATTGAGTGTGTAAAACGAAGAATAAATTGTAATTCTAAAATTATTTCTAATATTATTTATTCAAATGAAATTATCTTTCATGAAAAAATTGAAAAAATAATGATGGCGACTAGTGAAAATTTTAAAGATCTAGATATATCTTTTCTTTATGATATTAAAAAATCCTGTAATGAAGCATGGAGACTAATTGAAGATCATAAGTTTAACCATATCCCAGAAAAATTTACATATCTAATCAATGATGGAATCAAAAATGGTTATGTAAAAAAAGATGTAAGAGCAGATATAGTTTCCCATATATACTTATCAGCTATGTCTAATTTACTAGATTCTAATTTTTTTAGTAATACATCTCATTATAGTTTTATTGAAATTGTAAAAGTAATTCAAGATACGATTTTTTATGGTGTTATTAAAAGAGTGTAAGTTATTACTCTAATCTATTTGAGTCCTGAACTCTGTTTATTTTATCTTCAATCTTATAAACTTTTAATAAAATCATCTGAATAAAGTATAAAAAGTATTCAGATTTTAAATGTAAAAGTTTATTAAAAGTATCTTTATTAATTTCTCTAAGCCGAACATTATGTGATGTAACTACAGCTTTTTCTTTACGAATATCTGAACTAAAAAATGCCTGTTCTCCAAATATATCACCCTCTTCATGAGTAACTATCAACAGATACTCACTATTTTCGTTATATTTTCGAAATGTAGCTACTTGTCCAGATTCTACCACATAAAAATTTCCTTCACAATAATCAAAATCCTTATAAATAATAGAGTCTTTACGGTAGAATAAAGAATTTGGGTTATGAATTTGATTTAACATATTTTTAAGATTTTTTCTATTGTATTGTATTACATCTTCATTATTTTTACTATCTTCTACACTAGTTCTCCTAAAGATATAATAATTTAATGCAGTGTTAAGTCGATTAACTGAAGAATCAAGTAGCTTTTTTAATATAGATTGATTTAGTACAATTGCCTTAGTAAAATCTGCTCCTTGAAGAGCTATCATTCGAGCAAACCCTGATAAAATGGTTGCTGTTTCATTTCGTGGTAGCTTATTGATTACAGATATTTCTCCAAAGAACATACCTTTTTCAATCATAGTGGTATGTGCCTCCGAAAATCCATCTACTCGAATTGAGATCTGACCTTCTAATAAAAAATAAAGTTTACCATTTGAAGCTTCTCCTGAATTAAATACAGTCTCTCCTTGTGAATAGACTTCTATTTTCAAATTTTTAAATAAGGATAACTTTACTGTTTCAAAATTCATTTTAGATATCCATTAAAATAAAAACTATTCATAGTATTACTCATTTTAATGGTAATGAAAAGCTAAGATTAGTTCCTTGGTTAGGGCTACTCTCCATCTGGAATTTCCCACCTAATGATTGAATGTACATCCTACAAATTTTTAATCCTAAAGGAAAATTACTATTAATATCGTCCACTTTGTATTGGAGGATAGAGTCAGAAATTGTCAAAATTTTTTCTAATTCACTTTTTTCTACACCTGTACCTGAATCCACTATAGAAACATTTAAATTAGAATCTTTTGAACTTATTTTTAATTTTATCTCACCACCTTGGTTGGTATACTTAATAGAATTAGACATTAATTCTCTGAGTATAAATAATAATTTATCTTTGTTTGTACTAATAGATACTTCTTCGATTTCAAAGGATAATTTAATTCCTTTTCGATTGGCTAGATCCAAATAAATATTCAGATATTTAGCAGTAAGTTCTGAAATTAAAAAATGAGAAGTACTACCAAAAATTTCACCTTTTTGCATGATTGTCCAAGAAATTAATTTTTGAAGTGTCAAAAATAAATCATCACTTTCATAATACATTTTATTTAAGACAAGACTCCTTTCCTCGCTCTCTATAAATTCCAATTGGAGTAATAATTGAGATAATTCTTTTATCTCATCGACTGACTTCTTAAGTTTTATACTAATAAAATAGTGAAGATTATCTTCATTTATTTTAAGATTTTTAATTTGTTCTAATGAGTCTTTTAAATCTTGAGTCCTCTGATTTACTTTTTCTTCTAAATGTACATTTAATTCTCTAATATCAGTTCTAATCTTTTCTATATGTAAGCTAAGAATAATAGCAAGGCTCACATCAAATGATAGTATAAAAATAGGAGATATCATTTGTGAAATTAATAAAATTCTAAAGTTTGAAAGATAATCAAGGATAATTGCAGGTAGTAAAAGTAAAAATGAAAATAGCATATACCTTGCATCAGGATGTTTCTGAATGAATTTTTTATATATATTAAATATAGAAATCCCTAGAAAAATAAAACTTATTGGTACATGTAAATACTTCCAGATAAAGATATCTACTTTTAAATTATTAAAAATAATAATACTTAAAAATAATATTGATAAAACTATATCTAAGAGTTTGTGTAATAAGGAGTACGATGTTTTGAAGTACAGTCTTACAAAATGTGTAAAGAAACAAAATACAGGTGGTAAAAATAAATAAGGAATATGCCAAATTAAAATTTTATTGCTGATGTAGTCATAAAAAGCTTGGGAAATAGATATCTGCTGAAAAGAGAAAAATATATTAAATAATGCATAAAACATATATTCTTTCTTATCCCTTCGAAATAAATATACAAAAAAGAAAATACTTCCTATTAAAAAATATATAAATCCTATAAAAAACTTTATACCTTCTCTCTCTTGGAATGATTGATAAATTATGTTACTTGGCCCGAGCTCAATATCATTACTTAGAATACCCGCCAGATCATCAAAATAATTTTGTACTACAATTATAAGAAGATTCTTTTCTCCTTTTTTTAAGATAAATCCAGGAATATCATAGATTCTAGAGTAAAAGATAGCTTGAGGATTTTCACTATCAAATTCACCTGTATTACCGATTAAGAATCCATTTAAATATGTTTTATCTCGATCACTTATTTTTCGAATGAATAGTGAGATTTGATGAGAAGTCCAGTTTTCAGGAAGTACAAATTCTTTTTTAATAATAACTGAATAACCTTTAGGAAATGGTGTAGGAAAATACTCAGAAAAGCTTCCTGGAACATAGTATTCTTTCCAGGAAATAGTATCTTTTTCTCCATTTAACCAACTTTTGTAGTACGTATCTATATCCACTTGTTGATCTGTAAGTTCCCATTTTCCAGCATTTGCGGAATCCAATTCATTAATCATATCCAGATCATTAATTTTAAATATAGTATCAGAAGAATAAATTGGTTTAATTAAGAAAAAAAGTAATATTACTTTATATAATATTGATTTCAAACTTGCACCACCTTAAATGCTTTTTATTTTTTGTTCTAGTATATATGATTTCCATAACATAACTTTTATGAAATTTAAGTAAATATCCGTATGAATATTAATAAGCTTTTCAAATGCACTTTTATTTATTTCTCTAAGTCTAACTCTTCCAGATGTCACGATTGCCCGTTCCTTTCTTGTCTCAAAACCAAAATATGCCTGTTCTCCTATTATATCACCTTCTTCATGACATAAAATTCCTATATAATCACCTCTATCACTGTACTTTCGTTTAGTTGTTACCTGACCTATCTCAACAATATGAAAACTTCCTTTTGTAAAATCATTTTCTCTAAAGATAACACTCTTATCATCATGGTGCATATTGCTTGGAGTGTGTATTTTTTCTGTTATTTCTATTGTTTTTTTTCGAATCTGATTTAACTCAATGATATTCGTATCCATTTGAGGGACTTCAGTTCTTCTTTCTAAATAATAAGCAACTGCGAAATTATAACGGTCATTGGATGAATCTAATAGTTTTTTCAGCATTTGCTTATTAACCTTAATAGCACTTGAAAAATCATCTGCTATAAGAGATACAATTCTTGCATATCCTGAAGAGACTATAATCGTTTCATTTCTTGGAAAGCTATTTATTAGAGAAAGTTCTCCAAAATAATTACCCTTATGTATAACATTTGTATAACTCGGAGAAAACCCATCTCTTTTTACAGAGACATGACCATCTAAGATAAAATAAATTTTTTTATTAGAAGGATCGCCTGACGAGAAAACAACTTCACCTTCTGCAAAGTAATCTATTTTTAGATTACTCGTAGCATTTTGATTGGTTACCTCTGTCTCCATAGAATTAGGAATGATTTGGTACTAGGATTGAAATCTCTGTGCCCAAACCTAGATTACTTTGTATTGATAGATTACCATCTAAGAGTTTAATAAATCTATTACATATTTTCAATCCTAAATTAGGTTTTGACTCCGTAGCTGATAGGTCAGTTTCAAAGTCTGTAGTACTAACTAGCTTTTTAAGATAGGGAATATCAATTCCAGCTCCTGAATCATTCAGGGTGAATTGGATCTTTTGTTCGACTACTCTTGCATTTAAGCTTACATTCCCACCTTCTGGAGTGAATTTTAATGAATTAGAAAATAGTTTTCTTAGAATAAATCCTAACATTTTTGGATCTGTATTGACAGTAACATCTTGTACTTCAAATTTTAATTTTATCTTTTTTCTAAATGCATATTCTTTATGTATACCTATACTCTCTGTGACTAACTCTTTTAGTGAAATTTCCTCTGGCTCAATAGTTACACGATTAGATTGAATTTTAGCCCACATAATTAAGTTTTCTAAAGATATATTAAGTTCTTCACTCTCTTTTAATACAAGGTTTAAAAGGTTTAACCTATCATCATCACTTATCTTTTCATATTGTAACAAAAGTGCTGAAAAATCTTTTATACTAATTACAGATTTTTTTAAACTATTTCCTAATATATAAAATAAGTTATCTTCTCTAGATTTAAGTTTTTTTATATTTTCAAAGGATTGGTTTAACTCTTCTGTTTTTTGTACTACTTTTTTTTCTAATTTTATATTGAGTTCTTTAAGATTTTTTTCCATAAATTCTATGTTAACTGCAAGTATTATTGCTAGTCCCAAGATAAAGAACATAAAAAGGATATTTCCAATTTTAGGAAAATTTATAATTCCAATTATAACCATTAAATCAAATAGTATTCCCACACTAAATATTAACATTGCGAAACTCATGTAAATAGCATCTTGATTTTTTTGAAAAGCTCTCTTAAATATCCAGGAAAAATATAGCCCTAAGTAAATTAGATATAAATAAATTGTAAAATTCTTTAGTACGAGTCTTTGGATTTCAATATCTAAGATAAATATTAAAACTATTCTTGAAGTGATAATAAAAAAATCTAATACTTTGTGTACTAATCCATAACTATAATTAAAATATCTTGATATGAAATGAGAAAAAGTCAGAAATAAGAAGGGAGAGAAAATATATGATATATGTTCAATAAATCGATATTCTAATCCCCATGTATATATACTTTGGAGCTGTAGAACCTGATAGAAAACATAATTTAATATAAAAATACTAAAAAATAAGTATTCCTTATTTTCCTTTCTAAATAAATAAGTAAAAATAAATACTATACTCAAAACCAAGTATACAACAATAAAAAATAATTTAAAATTATCTTCATTTTTTACTTCTTTATAAATTAATGAAGAAGATCCAATCTTTACATCATCTCTAATTATTCCAGCACTATCAGAATAAAAAGTTTGTACTTCAATGAGGAGAAGATTCTTTTTTCCAATTCGAAGGAGATTTTCAGGAATTTCATATATTCTTAAAATTCCATCTGCCTGAACGTGATCCTCATTCATTTTCCCAGTAGCACCTATAAGCACACCATTCAAGTATGTTTTATCTCTGTCTGAAATCTGTCCAAGTCGCAAAGATTTATGTGATGAATTCCAAGTTTCTGGTACGACGAACTCCTTTTTTATAAAAAATTTCGTATTTTTAGAATATGGGGGTGGGAAAATTGCTGAAAGATTACCTGGTACTGCGTAAGACGTCCAAGATATTTTATCAACTCCAGACTCCCATGCAGTAAAATATTCTTCTGGTGAAATCTCTAGATTACTTGCTTTCCAATCACCGGCTATCTTGGAATCCAACACACTTACTGTGTCAGAATTAGGTATTTGGTATAAATCATCTGGATTAGAAGATGTAAGGGCAATGAAGCCCAATAGAATAAAAACTAATGAAAGAAATCTCATAACGTATCGAACTCTTTTTCAGGAAAATCTTTTTTATTGTAAAAAATACTTTTTACAGATCTACCATATTTTTTTATTATGAAATTTATTGGCAACAGAGAAATAATTCCTTTTGAAAAAGGTAGTGCATTAAGAATAATCTATAAAAATGCTCTTTACTCCTAAATGTATTTGAATTACTATAATTTCAGGAGAAAATTATGTATAAACTTATACTATTTTTATTTATTGCTACATCAGTTTCAGGATCCGATTTCTATAAATTTAAAGCAAAAGACATCAAAGGAAAGGAGGTAGATTTCTCAAAGTACAAAGGATCTCCTGTACTTGTTGTAAATGTAGCTTCCCAGTGTGGATATACCGGACAATATAAAAATATTGAAACTCTAAATAAGGAATTTGGGTCTAAAGGATTAAAAATTATTGGCTTCCCCTCCAATGATTTTGGAGGTCAAGAACCTGGTACCGATAGTGAAATTGCAGAATTTTGTAAGACTAATTATGGTGTATCTTTTGATATGATGTCGAAAATTTCAGTAAAAGGAAAGACAAAACACCCGATTTATCAGTTCCTTTTAAATAATTCTCCATCCAAGGAAGAAGTAGGTTGGAATTTTGAAAAATTTTTATTAGATAAAAAAGGAAAGATAATAGCACGATATCCTTCCAGTGTAGTACCTGATTCCTCTGAAGTAAAATCAAAAATTTCTATTTTACTTTCAGAATAAACAGTAAGGAGAGATTTACCTCTTTAGAGACCTCTCCTTTTGTAGTTCCTTTATAAATAACTCTCTAAAGGTTCACAAGAACAAACTAGATTTCTATCCCCATAGACATTGTCTATTCTAGCTACCATAGGCCAGAATTTAAATGATTTTGAATCTTCATTTGGATATACAGCTCTTTCCCTTGAATAAGGGGATTTCCATTCTGAGCTCATTACCATAGCTGCTGTATGTGGAGAATTTTTTAATGGATTGTCATGTTTATCCAAAATTCCTTTTTCTATCTCTTGTATTTCATTATAAATAGAGATCATTGCCTCACAAAATCTATCTAATTCGGCAAGTGACTCGCTCTCTGTAGGTTCTACCATTAGTGTTCCTGGAACAGGCCAAGACATTGTGGGAGCATGAAATCCATAGTCCATCAATCTTTTGGCTATATCTTCTACTTCAATATTAGCAGTTGCTTTAAATTTACGAAAATCTAATATACATTCATGTGCTACAAGTCCTGAACTTCCCTTATAGAGTACAGGGAAATAATTTTCTAATCGTTTTGCTATGTAATTTGCATTTAAAATAGCTACCTTGGTGGCTTGAGTAAGTCCAGCCTGACCCAGCATTTTTATATAAGAATATGAAATCAATAGAATACTGGCACTACCAAAAGGTGCAGATGTGATTGCACCATGAGCATTTCCTGAACCATTGTCTATGATTGTATGACCCGGAATAAAGGGTGCCAAATGGCTAACTACTCCAATTGGTCCTACACCTGGACCACCACCACCATGTGGAATACAAAATGTTTTATGTAAATTCATGTGGCATACATCTGCCCCGATATCTGCTGGTCTACACAAACCAACCTGAGCATTTAGGTTCGCCCCATCCATATAGACATGTGCTCCATATGAATGTATAATATCACAAATTTCTTTGATTTGAACTTCAAAAACACCATGAGTAGAAGGATAAGTAACCATCAATGCACCCAATTCATCTTTATGAAGTTCTGCTTTCTTCTTTAAATCTGCTAGATCTACATTTCCATTTTCATCACATGCTACAACTACAACTTTATAACCAGCCATTACAGCACTTGCAGGATTAGTTCCATGCGCCGATACGGGTATCAAACAGATATTTCTATTTTTTTGTCCTCTTTGTATGTCATAAGAACGAATCACCAAAAGCCCAGCATATTCCCCCTGAGAACCCGCATTAGGCTGAAGAGACACTTTAGCAAACCCAGTGATCTCACAAAGCCAAAGTTCAAGATTTTTAAAAATCTCTTGGTATCCAAGTGCTTGATCTATTGGTGCAAAAGGATGAATAGAACCGAACTCAGGCCATGTTACTGGAATCATTTCTGTTGTAGCATTTAGTTTCATTGTACAGGATCCAAGAGGAATCATTGCGGTATTCAATGACAAATCCTTTGATTCTAACTTATGAATATACCGCAGCATTTCCGTTTCAGTATGAAATGAGTTAAAAACCTTTTGTGGTAGTATCTCTGTCTTTCGAAAATATTTTTCTTCAAGCGATGATTTGACATACATCAAATCTCTTGCTGAATATTCAGTCTCTTTTCTGATTGTAAATATTTTAAGTAATAAATCTAAATCTTCTATTCCTGTAGTTTCGTTAATAGAGATTCCTACTTCCCCGGAAGGAAACAATCTGAGATTAATTTCATTCTCCAGAGCAAGTTTATTAAGCTTATTTTGATCTATGCCATTTAATTTTATTTTTAAAGTATCAAAAAAGCTTTTACTTATTATCTCATGCCCAGACTTCTGAATCCCTTCCGCTAAAATATTAGTGAGTGAATGAATTCGCATGGCTATTTTTTTCAAACCTGCAGGTCCGTGGTACACAGCATACATAGAAGAAATTACTGCTAGTAACACTTGAGCTGTACAAATATTGCTTGTCGCTTTATCCCTACGAATGTGCTGCTCTCGAGTTTGTAGTGAGAGTCTAAGAGCTGGATTTCCTAATCTATCTTTTGAAACACCCACAAGCCTACCTGGCATATTTCTCTTATATTCATCTTTTGTAGCAAAAAAACCTGCATGTGGTCCTCCATATCCCAACGGGAGTCCAAATCTTTGGGTGCTTCCCACTACAACATCTGCCCCAAACTCACCTGGTGGAGAAAGTACTACAAGTGACATTAAGTCTGCTGCAAAAATTGTTTTAATCTTTAATGATTGGCATCTCTCTACTAGAGAAGTGTAGTCTGGAATGTTACCATCTGTCTCAGGATATTGCAGTACACAACTAAAATATTCAGTAGTTAGCTGAACTTTTGTCCAATCACCTATTTCAACTTGAATATTAAGTGGTAGTGCTCTAGTTTTTACAACATCTATTGTTTGTGGGTGGCACTTATCTGAAATTAAAATTTTATTTGAAGATTCATTTTCTCTTAAATTGTACAACATTGAAATAGCTTCTGCTGCTGCAGTAGATTCATCTAATAAGGATGCATTTGATATATCCATACCGGTTAAATCCATTATCATTGTTTGGAAATTTAATAGGGCTTCTAACCTTCCCTGTGCAATTTCAGCTTGATAGGGAGTGTAGGCAGTATACCAACCCGGATTTTCAAGTATATTTCTTAGTACTACAGTAGGGGTTATTGACTCTTGAAATCCCATACCTAGATATGTTTTAAAAATTTTATTTTTAGATGCAATATTTCTTAAATGGCTTAGAACTCCACTTTCACTAATCCCATCAGGAATATTAAGTTCACCTGTAAACCTAATATTAGATGGTACTACTGAATTTATTAAATTATCAAGGGAATTGTAATCAATAAGTGATAACATTTTTTGGATATCATCATTAGAAGAACCCAAGTGACGATCTATAAATGATTCAAATGAGAGATATGTCGAAGCTTCTGATTTAAATGAGTGAATGGGGTTATTATTAACCATCGAAGGCATCTCCGAATTATGTACTTTTTTCCCAAACTAAGGGAAGGCATTTTTTATTCAATATGAATTATAATGTTTTACCATGGTATTCTATCAGTAAGAATGTTGCATCATCTTTGATTTTATTTACACCAATTCTCTTCTTCCATTCCAATATAATATGATCTAACGCTGCATCAATACTCAAATTTGCTGATTTAGTAAAAATATATAGCAATGACTCTGGATTCCAAGTATCTTTAATGCTATCATCAAAAATACCATCTGTATAAAATAACAATCGATCTCCTTTTTCCAATATATCATTCTTCTCTTCATATGGAATATCCATATTAGAGCTCATTCCTAAAAAAAGTCCCTTTGCAAATAATATTTCACCTGTATTCTTATTTTTTCTGTATAGAAATGGAGGTCTATGTGCTGCAGAAGAATAAGAAATCTGACCCGTTGATTGAACTACCATTAAAAAAGCAGTTAAATAATCATGTGTATCTAATACTTTTTTAGTTTGTTCATTAACATCTTTAAAGATTTCAGAAGGATTAGAGTATCTTGAAATTGCGTTTGCAAAACTCATTTTATACATCGTTGAAAGTAGTGCAGCCGGTATTCCATGCCCAGAAGCATCTGCTATGAACACAGCCATTGAATTATCATCAATATTTACAATATCAAAAAAATCTCCTCCAACCTGCATAAGGTATTCATAATAATACTTAACTTTAATTATTGGATATATTTTTTCAGGAACGGGTATCAATCCTCTTTGTATGTCAGATGCTAACTTTAGTTCTTGAAGTATAAGTTTACTTCTTTCTTCTCCCTCAGTAATTTTCTGATAGTTCTCATCTCTTTGCTTATAATATGATTCAAGTAATTCCTTTTGAAGAATATTTTCTTTTTGAGGAACGCTCATTCTAATCTGAGCTAAAAAGGATAGTACCAGAATTTGAATAGCATTTGATATTTCAAAGATATTAACTGTAATAAAATCTGAATTTACCAATCCTTTATATCTTAAAAAAGCTATAAATATCCCTATAACTATAGGAGTCCAAATAAGTAATTCTTTGATATTTTCTTTTGATTCGTAATTTTTAAAGAAAAGATAAAATAATATTAAAAAATCTAGTAATCCCATATATCTTATAATATTTATTGATATAAAATAATTAATATTCAATATTATAAATAGAAGAGGAAATGAAATTAATATAATATAATAAAATAAATTATTAATTTTATTATTACTGATAGAATTATAAATGGAATAAAAAAGAATCATATAAAAGATATATATACTTGATAAATATATCTTCTTATTTAACATCATATCCTGATCAAAAAAAGTTGAAAAAGTTCCATGCATACATAATTGCATAAATAGTGCAGAAAATATAAATAAGGAAGTTTGAAGATATTTTAAATCTTTTGATCCGAAATAAACGATTATATAGATAATAAAAATTATAAAAATCAATCCATAATAAGATCCAAGGATTAAGTTATTATCTCTATTTTCCTGCCACAACGCTTCCTCTGTAAGCACTTCCAGATTTAAACTTATATTATCTTCTTTTCGTAGTTTAATGTAAATATCAAATTCTTGATCTATATTAATGTTTGGAAGCTCAAAGATATGTTTTCGATCTTTTATTGACCTCAAATTAATAGGAACTAACCATCCAGATTTATAATTATAAGATCTGTCTTTTGAATATATTATTATATCAATATAATCTATTAAAGGATCATTTATTTGTAAGAAATATTTTCTATTAATTTTAGAGATAATTTTAAATTTTATTAATAAATCTTTATTAATAAATTCTTTATTTAAATAGCTATCACTATTCTTCTCAAAACTGTCATCTGAAAGAGATGATAAATATTCAATTTTAAAATCATCAGCTTTTTCTACTAAAGCTACCATTATATTAGAAGTTATATCATATTTATTAGAATCCTTCGTAAATTGAATCACTTCAGATTTTATAATATTGCTAAAAAAAAATATAAAAATAATTATATATGTTTTGATATCAACTATAAATAATTGTGATAAATTACAAAAAGGCATGAGAGATTATCTAAAATAAACCCGGAATAAACCTTTTTTTATCTAAGAAATGATTCGAGTATTTTGAATTTTGAAATAACTCATTTTCTTCAAATCTAATTCGAAAAAATAGTAATATAAAATTCAATACAGAAAAGATTATAAAAGAAAAATATGCTGAATGAAATAGAGATAAAGCTGTTAATTCTAAGATAACAACTAAATAATTAGGATGCCTTATAAATTTATAAATTCCACTAGTAGTAATTGATAACTCATCACTAGGATTATAAATTACCTTAGTATTCCAATTTTTACCCAGTATACTTAGCACATGGAATCTTACTAACAAACATACTAAATACAAAATTATCATACTTATTCCTAAGTAAATATAGAAATCTCTATTTAATAAATAAACTTCCAGTGGTGTAAAAATTAAAAATGATACATGTAGAATAATGAAAAGAAAAAAGAAAACTTCTTTTGGTTTTTTAATATTCGACTCTGTAGACCTCAAAGAATCATTTCTTTTAGAAATAGATAATTCAATTAACCGTAGTACAGCTGTTAATAAAAATAATCCAAGTAAGCCAATAAATGAATATGAAATTTCAGACATTTCAAAAAATACTAATCGTACAGGAACCAGATTGAGTAGTCACAAAAAATTGCATTGTATATCCTCCCATAACTTGGATTTGAGGACTAATTGCACTAGGAACAACTGAAGTTGTTTTTGTAGGAGAACATGTTTTTGAAAATACAGTTACTGTCATTTCACTAGGACAATTCAATAAAAGTGTTCTACTCCCTTCGGGTAGATCGACCTTAAATACTTTAGTGCCTATAGCCTCAGTAAACTCTACTGAATTTTGGGAACCAAATTTTAGAGATACTTCAGAACCATACGTACTTTTAAACGGAGAATAACAATTTACATAAACATCCGTTCCAATACAATTAATTCCAGATTTTTTATCAAAACTGGTGCAGCTTCCTCCATTCTTAGCAACTGTCAATACTCCAGAACTCACCCCATTTGGAACTGTTGCAGTAATTTCAGTAGCCGTAGCACTCAGTATAGACCCTATAATTCCGTTGAAGGAAACCACATTATCTGAAAGTACGGCAGAAAAATTTCTTCCCAGTATTTTGATAGAAGCTGCGGGGTACACAACCCCTTCAAATGTGAATGTTGAATAAATTTGATTAGGTTCTAAAGACGTGATAATTGGATATGTCAAGGCACTAAGTGCAAGGGCACTTGTTGAACTAGTATTCGAACTAGACTCACACTTACTAATAAATAAAATTATGAGTATTGAAGAGAAAAATATTTTTATATATTTATTCATATTAATCCTGGAAAATTAAATTTATTAATAACTTATATCCAACTATCAAAATAAGATTCCTATAAAAATAAAAATATTCTTTTGCAGAAATTCAACTAGAAAACCTATTTATTTAAAAAAAGATAAACATGAATTTAGATAATATATTTAAGTGCGTTTTTATTTTCTTTTTAATTACAAAAATATAAGATTTTCCTACAAAAGATCTTGAAGATGGTCAATTATTTCAGATGTAGAAGTATGTGCTTTTGATAGTGCCTTATTGAATGCTCTCAGTGCCTGATCCCTGTTTCCTTGGAGTTTTAAAATCACACCTAATGTATCTAGATATGCTGGATTGTTCGGATCATTTTTTAATGCTATTTTAATGTAATCTACCCCTTCATTTAGATCTTCTTTAGATGGATTAGGAAGTACGGCTATTAGATATGCAAGTGAATTAAGACTATTTGGATAATTAGGACTTAATTTTAAAATATTCTTATGAATTTGTATTGCATCCTGAATTTTTGAAGTCTTTTCTAAAATATGTGCTCTAAAGGATAATAAACGAACATCACCAATATTTATCTTTAGCCTCTCATCCGTTTGCTCTAAAGCTTTTTCAAAATTTTTAAGTTGGATATTTGAATAAATCATCAATCTATATACATTATCTATATCAATAAAAGTTATAGATTTTTTTATTAAGTCCTCAAGGACATTCAGACATTTTTTATAATTTCCTGTCCTCGCACAACAGATTGCTAAATTATATAATAGTTCAGGGTTAGAGGGATCTTCCTTCAGATCATTGTCGATTAGGGTGAGAGCCAGTGCGTAATTCTTTTTTTCTAGCTCAAGGAAATACTTTTTCTTTTTAGTCATTTGTACTTTTTTTCCTGAATGCCACTTCTTTTAATATATTTTCTTTCTCTTCTTCTCCCATCACTGACCATCTACCAATTTCTTCTAAAGTTCTAAAGCAACCCACACAAAGCCCAGATAAATAATCCATTTCACAAACTTTTATGCAGGGTGACTTAATAATGCTCATCAAATTTACTACTTAGAGCTCATATATTTTTCGAAGCTTGTCAATTTCTCGTTTCATGTGGTACCATAATTCTTCTTTGTTAGGATTAAAGGTAGCCAGAACACTGTTTTTCACTATTTCAATGATCTCATCTACGCTAAAATTTAATTTATCATAGAGTTTTAAATATTCATCAGAAAGTCTTACATCAAATATCTCAGGGTCATCAGTGTTGAGCGTAACAATAATTCCACTGTCATAAAACTGTCTAACGGGGTGGTTTTCTTCTTCACGAACATATTTTCCAGTAAAAATATTACTCGTAATACAAACTTCAAATGGAATTTTATTATCTCTCACATATTTCATGAGATCAGGATCCTGGATGGCTGAAGTTCCATGACCTATTCTCTCTACTTTA
>Ga0214921_10005641_pt1 | contig 17592 bp, 13 predicted proteins | sample LL1505_MetaG_FD_177992 | JGI IMG/M metagenome (GOLD analysis project Ga0214921, IMG submission 177992) | Freshwater microbial communities from Lake Lanier, Atlanta, Georgia, United States - LL-1505 | ecosystem: Environmental > Aquatic > Freshwater > Lake | place: USA: Georgia | collected...
TTGCATATATATTTATTGTAATAAATATAGATTATAATTATAATTTATATACATATAATTTTATAAAAAATAAAGAAAATAAATTTTTAGTATCGTTGTTAACATTTCCTTATTGCACATTCATTGCAAAAAAATTGAAAATTTAAACATATAAGATAATAATTAATATATATATTAATATATTAATATGAGTATTAATTCACAAGTTATCTATCGTATTCGTGATGAACTTATCAAGAAAAGGCGCGAACAAATCCAAGCAAGTGGATATCAGACTACTATGAATGCAAATCATATGTGTGCAGTATTGGATCAATCCGGCGTCCCAATCTCATTTGGCACCAATGTTTTTAATGTTAAGACTCCTACAACAGAACATGCTGAGGCACAGGCATTGCGTAAATTGATTGAACGTCTTGGTAGAACAACAAAGAAGCTAAAAATTGATCTTATTGTTGTTCGAACAAATGGTCATAATTCAAAGCCTTGTGATCGGTGTATTCGTCGAATGGAAGAACTACAGTCACGTTTTAGTATTCGTCATATTTATTTTACACATGAAGATGAAACGGACGGTATTCGTTGTGTAAAGTTTTGTAAATTGGCTCAAGAATCTGAACGTCATTTTTCTTCTTATGACCGAAATCTTAGGAGGCCTAAGCAGAATAAGTTGCATGACTCACATAACAATGAAAATAAATATGGAGAAAATAATATGTGTAAAGTATGCTGAGAATTTGTTTATTATTTTTTTTATTCTTTTTCAAAAATCATACTCATATAATATGAACTTACTCTCAATTGATTTGGAAACATACGTTTTTTAACATCAATATCATATGATGCAAAATTCTTTCTCTCAATTAATTTTATTCCTTTGTTAGTAAATATTTTTATTAATTTATCAATATCGATTATTGGTTCAAGAGAACCACTTGATACACCAAATGCTCCTTTAAAATATACTAAAATATTATTATCTGATTCTGGAATTTTATCAGAAACTTTATAAAATGGTACAATCGCAAATATTGGTTCTTGATTATTTCTAACCTCTACTTTTCCAAATCGTTTAAAATCATTTTGTATCTTATTACCATCCATACATGTTATAATTATTTTTGTTCTAGATTTTATTACTTTTTCTAAATTTTTTATTACAATATCAATTTCATTCATCATATAATGTAATGTAAACTGAAATGTAACTACATCATATTTATTATTTAATGCTATTTTATATTTAGATTCTTTTTCCCAATCAGTATTTCCAACACCTTCTATAACATCAATTTTACCTTTAAATCCAAATTTCTTTATCTTTTCATTACCCATTTCTATTGATTCTCTTGATGGTTCTATCCCTACTACATTTTTAACATTAATATCATCCCATAATCTCATATCAGTTAATTTCCCTGAACCAATATCCAATAAATAATTTGTATCATAAGCATATTTTTTTAAGATTGATTTTTTAATCATTATATGGAAATATTTTATAATCTCTGTATCTTGATCTTTTTGCATCGGACCTTTATATATGTCATATCCTTCTATATTACAATGTTTAACTAATTTTTTTAATTCATCTATTGTATAATCTTTATTATAATATTCTTTTATTGATTCACGTAATTTATTAAAATACTTTTCTAAATAATCTCCATAAAATACAACTAATCTACCTTGACGGATTGTCATATTTGGTAGGCATATTTTATCACGTATATCATATTTATTTATATCATACAACATTATAATATCCGCCATGGATGATATTGATGCCCTTTGTAAGAATCTATATAATGTTAAATTTATATTAAAGAATTTCATTCCTGCAAAATAAAAGTGAAAAACTGGATTAGATATAACATCATATATATCTATTGCTCCATCTAGATTTGGTAATTGATATGTTAACCATAATTTCTTATATTTTAATGGTATTTCATCAGTTTTTGTATAATAATCTCCATTTTTATCAATTATATTCATATCTATATCAGTATATTTTGAATTAATCTCTTTAATATAATTATTCGCAGCATATCCGTCAAAATTTGGTTTATATACTATTACATCAACATCTCTTGTAAATGTTGTACCAAACGCTGTTAAAACAGATCCACTATGAATTATATAATCTTCTCTTAATTCATTTGGTAAACTATGAATATAACTATTATATTTTTGTAATATCTCCAATACTTTATTACCGTCATCTTTATTTAAAAATTCTTTTATTCTATCTAATCTTTGATATTTTAATAACTTTATAGATTCAATTCCAAGAAGAAATCCTAATGTATCATACAAATTTGATATATTATATCCAGATTTATTCTGAGATGTATTAATATTTAAATATATCGTATTTGATGATAATATTTTTTTTATTTCCTTTGTATTAATTTTTTTTAATTCTAAAATATTAGATTTAAATTCCTCAGTTAATAATATCATTGTTAAAAAGTTTTCTATTTCGGTCTCATCAAATTTATATTTAACATATGTTGAATTATCTGCTTTTTTAATATCTAAAAATATATTATATTTATTTTTTAAAAGAAATAATCGTAAAGGCTCTAAAATATATGATTCCTTAATAATTTCAGTTATATTTTCGCCTTGCTTATTTTTTAATTCTTTTAATTTATTAATACTATCATTATAGAATGTATATTTTTTATCAACTTTATAATTATTAATAAAATCTATTATATCTTGTATTATTATCATATATATTATATTATATTATATTATAATAAACTTTATAAACTTTATAATCGTCTAAAAACTCCTTTAACTTTTATATATATTTTTTATTTTTTTATCTGTATAAAATATATTTTTTATTTCAAATGAAAAGAATATAATCAACTTAACTAAATATTATAATATAATATATTATGACCACTATTATTGCTGAATATATTTGGATTGATGGAGAAAATTTAAGATCTAAAATAAAAATAATTAATCATTCAGAACAAATAAAAATAGATTCAAATTCTTTTCCGGAATGGAATTTTGATGGTTCATCAACTGGTCAGAGTGAAACAAAAGATTCAGATCTATTTCTAAAACCAGTTTACTTTTGTAAAAATCCATTCTTTGAAAGTTCATCTGAAAAAAATTATTATCTAGTATTAAATCAAGTTATGAATCCCGATAATACTGCTCATGAAACTAATAATTATAATAAACTTTATCAATTGTTTCAGTACAATAAATTAAATAGTGATAACTTTTTAGGTTCTTGGTTTGGTATTGAACAAGAATATATTATTTTAGATAAAAATGGTGATGCATATGATATAGATAATATTGGAGATAAAATTATATACAATCATAATCAACATTATTGTTCCGTTGGTACTGGAAAAGCAATGGGGCGAAAAATAGCAGAAAAACATATGGATATGTGTTTGGATGCAGGAATTAAGATTTGTGGTATTAACTCAGAAGTAACTGCGTCACAATGGGAATTTCAAATAGGACCACTAAATGCATATGATGTTTCAAATCAATTATGGGTTGCTCGATATATCTTATTAAAAGTAGCTGAAAAATATAATGCAATTATAACATTACATCCTAAACCATTTGAACGATTTAATGGTAGTGGTGCGCATACTAATTTTTCAACACGTGAAATGAGAGAAAAAGATGGGATTGAGAAGATTTATGAAGCAATAGAAAAGCTATCTAAGAATCATAAAGAACATATTGAAGTATATGGCAAACATAATGAATATAGATTAATTGGCACAAATGAAACAGCGAATATTAATACTTTTTCATATGGAAATTGTGATCGTGGTTCAAGTATTAGAATACCTTTGAATGTTCTTAAAGATGGATGTGGATATTTAGAAGATAGACGTCCTGCTGCTAATATGGATCCATATCTTGTTTGTGAACGTTTACTCAAAACTATTTTAATTTAGATATTAAATAATCTATATTTGTTTTGGTCTCTATGTTGATAGATTTTAATTGTTGTTCTACTAAATTTTTTCTAATATTTTCTAATACAATTTTATTATCTTTATTCAAATGACTATTATTACAATTATTAATATCTGGTATTGGAATATCTTTTATAATATCTTCATTTATATTACAGAAATCTATATGATCAAATAAATTATCATCACATTTATGTCTATCTTTATCTAAAATATGTTGCTTTATGGTGATATCGGCTTTTTCGTTTAATTTATTCTTAATAGTATCTAATATCGTATCAAAATTATCAAATATTTTATCTGTTATTATATTTGTTTCTCCATATTTAGTAACATATTTTGTTCTATCTAATATTCCTTCTTTCGCCAATAAACATAATAAAAATAATATGATTCTATATAATTTTATGTGTTTCATAATGATATATATATAATCACAATCTGATTTTTCATTAATATTTTTATATATTATACCAGTATCCGTTTTTTGAATATTTAAATATTTTTCTATTTCTAATTTTATTTTAGAACATTCATCATTTTGTGTAGTACAATGTTTATCATATTCTTCACGTAATTTTTGTAATTTTCTTATACCTTTATCATTATATTTGGAATTAAAATCTGCAAAATATTTACCTATAATTTCTAAATCAATATTTTTATTTAATATTAAAATCATTATCATATATAATGTCCATGTAGCACAATATCCACTACTACCTTGTAATGGCGACATATTGCGTAATTCCTTTGGAATGTTATAATAATCATACATATTTTTTAATTCTATATCATCTGCAATATTCTCATTATTTTGTAAACCTTCTCTTGAATCTATTATATAATCTAAATAATATGAGTCTGGAAAATTATTACATATATCGCGTATTGCTTTACGTACACTATTTCTACAATATGTATTTGAGTGTCGATGTGGTTCAGTTCTCAAACACAAATATGCTGGATTATTATTTTTAATAAATTTATAAATTAATATTGCATTTGTGTGTAATGCGCTGCCGCCTATTTCTTCAATATTATCATCAATAATATATAAGTTTATATTTAATATTTGTAATTTTAAATTAAGATTTTTATTAAAATTTTTCATTATTTCATCACATATTTGTTTTTGTTTATTTTTAATTAATTCTATATAATTTATATTATCTAGTTGTATTTCTGATAATTGTGTATGTAATAAATGCTTATTCTGTATTGTTTTATTCTGTATTTCTGATATAAATTTATTAATTATATCATTAGTTAATATATTTTTATCAATATTTATTTCCAATAATTTATATAAAAAATATATTTTATTTTTATCGCAATTCTTATAAATTTCTACATTAATATTGCGTAAGTTATTTATTTCTATTAAATATTTATATAGAAACTCATATATTTCTTGACTATCTAATAAATTAGTTGAAAATATTAATTTATTTTCATTATAACTATTAAATAAATCTATAAGTTTAACATTTATAATAATTATTGATGAAATATCATATAAAAAATCTATCTGATCTATTTCAGACTGTTTAAAATCATGTTTCCATTTTGTATTATCTGTAATAAATTTTTTTAATTCTTTTGAAAATTCTTTTATTTTATAAATATTATTATTAATAATTTGTAATAATATATAATAATATTTATTTGATGAGTCTGATAAATAATTTTGTATAATTTCATATTTTACTTTTCCAATATGTAAATCTGTCTCATCGATTTTTGCATCCTCGTTTTTTATAGGTATTACTAATTCAAACCTATTTTTATTTTCGTTTAGACCTGTATCTGGATTTAATAAAAAATTATAAATTTGTGGATAATATTCTTGTAAATCCAATCTTATTTGATACATAGATTCTACACTAAATCTATATTTATCATCAAAAAAATATTTTGCATTTTCATCATTTAAAGGCAAAATAAAATCGAAATCAAATATATCTCCATCTTTATCTTTATATAAACCTCCATGCATCTTTTTTAAATTAAAATATTTTGTTTTATATTTTATGTATTTTTCTTTATAATTCATAATTATTATATAATACTTTATTATAAAATAATTTTTATTATTATCTTATCCAACTCATCATACGTGATATTACAGATTTATTAACAGGCGTATTATCAGTTGTATTATTTGTATTATTATTTAATTTGTTATTTTCTTTTTCTAAAAATTCTATTTTTGATTTTAGATTTTCTATCTCTTGTTTTTGTTCAGAAATAAGATTTATATAATTTAGATTTTCTTTTGTTTGTAGATCTAATTTTATTTGAAGATCAAAAATAATTGAATTATCAAGTTGAGACATTATATATTATAACAAAATAATATTTAGTTAACTTAAAAATAATTTAGTTAACTTAAAAATAATTATAATATATTATATGCCAGAAGGACCAGAAATAAAATATCTTTCCGAAATTTGTAAAAAATATTTAACTGGATTAATTTTAACAAATATAGTATCTAATTCTAAAACTGTTGTTAAAGTACCACAAAAATCTAAAGTTAATAACGTGATTTCTAGAGGTAAATTAATGATTCTTGAATGCGATGATTACTATTTTCATATACATTGTGGATTAACTGGATGGCTTACATTTCAGGATCCAAAATATCCTCGTTATGAAATTAATTTTATAACATCCGATGAATCAAAAATGCTCACAATGTATATGGATGATGCTAGACGTTTCTCCAAACTAAAAATATTAAATGAAAAACAACATAAAAAAGCATTAGACAAATTAGGTATTGATATATTTGATGATAAATTTACCATAGATTATTTTATGGAAAATATTAAAAAAACAAATAAAAAAATCGTTGCTTTTATAATGGAACAAAATAAATTTGCAGGAGTTGGTAATTATATAAAAAATGAAGCTTTGTATCTTGCAAAGATTGATCCACATAGAACATGTGATGATCTCGAAGATGATGAAATTAAAACATTGTATAACAAGATTATATTTGTATCATTTTCTAACTGTATTGAATTATTAAGTCAGAATAAAGATATTAAACCTGATACTAATTTTATTAATAAGTTAAAAAAAATTGGACCAGAAAATCCTTATAAATTTAAAGTATATCAACAAGAAAAAGATCCCAAAGGTCATAAGGTTATAGCAAAAGAAATTAATGGTAGAAAATGCTTTTATGTAAAAGAAGTACAAATATAATATAATTAACTTAGATTTAGACTCTTTTTTTGTCTCTTAGAAGAAAAACTAAAAAAATTGAAATATTTTATATATTGTATATATTAATATATTAAATTATATTATATAATATGGCTGCTGCTGTTTTAAATTCTTCTGCACGCGATGAGCTTAATTCTATCATCGATTCTATTGAATTGAATATTCAATATAATCTAGAAAAACTACCAGTCCTTATTTATGTAGGTATTGGTACGATTGCTGGTAGAATCAGAAATGAAGATAATGGAAATCTTATTCTTGATGATGAGAATTATCACCAATTTCCACCTGCTCTCCAAAAACTATATATGCAAATCCCTAATCTTCAGATATTTTGTATTTATATTGATCCGTCCCTTGAAAACATTCCTTTTATCACAAAAGATCAGAGAATGAAACAGAAACTAAATCTAGATGAGTGGAAACATGGTTGTAATGGATTCTCATTTGAAAATAAGAGAATTAAAATCTATCCATTTCGCCAAAATATTATTGTTAATTCAACCAAAGAATATCCTTTTAGAGTTCCAGAATATGTCAATATCACCAATGAACTGAGTCGCCTCCATAAAATATCAATTGAAAATAATTGTACATATTTGTATCATGATTTCTCAGGTAACGATAACACTAAATTTATTGAAAAGTATTTTGTTGAATCAGATATTCCTATCAAGAATAATCTTGATCATATCATCTATGGTCTTGGTAATGGAAGTATTAATGGTTGTTATTATGATTTTCGCAAACCAGAAGCTCATATAGCATATCTTATTAAAAATACTCCTACACGACCTTTGATTTCCGTTTTTAATATTAATAATGTTATTTCTTCTTATCATAATCAGAATGATCTAGAAGTATATAGAGATTTCGTTACTTTTTTGAATGATGTTATTGAATCATATGGATTTGAAAATATAGAAATTATTACATCAATTATGTGTGTGTACGTTGAAACATTTATTTCACAATTTCGTGATCATATTCTATACATTCTGAGATACATTAAGGATTATGAAGAAAAATTCATTAAGGGAGAAAAGCCAGTTTTTGATATGACTACATACGGATTTAATAATGTTTTTGATAAACAAATGATTCTAGAGATTAAAAATATTATCGACTCAAATCATAATATGTTTTATAAATGTGTCGATTATATTGCAAATAAATTTGAGTTTGAATTTAATATTCTAGCACAAAAACATCGTATGGGTGGACGTGGTTTTCTATATCAAATTGTAAGTAATCCAAACAAATATAGTTGGCATGATACTTTTCGTCGAATGTATGAATAATTTTTTTGAAAGGGGAAGAAAAATTATTGAATATGCTTTAGCATGTGAAACAATTTTTATTATTTTTTTATTAAATTTTATATAATTTTTATATGATTTTATTAATTTTTTATATAATTTTTTATCGATTATATTAAGTGAGAAAATAAAAAAATGGTCGTCGTTTTTTTTGTGTAAAACGGGTTTTTACAATTTTTTGATTTTTTGAAAAAATCGCGTTTTTTTTGTGATTTTTTAGTGTGTTTTTTTCAAAAAAAATTTGGCTTAGCTACAAACGATGTATTATATTATATATAATAACATTTAATATAATATATTGTCCAAAATCACGTATTTATAAAGACAATACTTTTTATATTGTTATACTTTTTTAAAGATTTATTAATGTCTATAAATATTAAAATATATTTCATTACATTATATACTTTTTATATATTTTGATGTCTTTTTTTTATTTTTAGGACAAAAACATGATTTTTTTGATCTTTTCTATAAAAGTTTATACATACATTAAAATCAAAAAAAATACAAAAAACCTTTTAAATATCACTTCTTATATATAAAATTTTTTTTCAACGCACACAGAAATTTTCATTTCCAAAATTTTGAAAGGGCCATGACCCCTCGACACACATAAAAGTTCACGGCTGAATCCGGTATTTTCTAGTATATATATATACTTTCTAAAATATTTTAGGACTTTTTAGTGTTTGTTAATTTTAGTATACTTGTACTCGTTTTTTGCCAAAAAAGTGGTTTTTTACAAATAAGACCAAAATATCAGTATAAAGAACACATAAATACTAAATAAAAAATACACAAATTTAGACAAAAATACGGTCCAGGACTTTTTACAAAAATATGGTATATAAGTATCGCAATTTAGAATAAGACATTTTTTATATATTTTTAATCATAAATAAAATTATACGATACTTGTAACTTTTATACTTTTGCGTTTTTATTGTGAAAAATATAAAAAATACGCGTATATTTTGTGTAATTATGAATAAAGTATATATGCAAAAATATATTTTGTATATATTTTTATGTAATATTAAGATCAATATATATGTCTTATAAATAGAAAGTCTATATATACACAAATATAATATAACTATTATTATACTTATTATCTTTTTTATTATTAATAGATTATATTAGTAGGTTGTATCAGTAGATTATATCAGTAGGTTATTATTAATAGGTTATATTAGTAGGTTATTATTAATAGGTTATATTAGTAGGTTATATCAGTAGGTTATATTAGTAGATTATTGAGAGAAATATAAATAAATACATAAATACATATATACATATATATAATACACGCACGCACACGCACGCGCGCACACATGAGGCTATATTTATTGGCGAAATTATTAGTAATATTTTAAGATTATTTTTTTAATATTTTTAAGAAGATTATTAGTATTATTATAAATAGATCATATTAGTAGGTTATATCAGTAGGTTATATTAGTAGATTATTGAGAGAAATATAAATAAATACATATATATAATACACGCGCGCACGCACACGCACGCGCGCACACATGAGGCTATATTTATTGGCGAAATTATTAGTAATATTTTAAGATTATTTTTAATATTTTTAAGAAGATTATTAAGAAGATTATTAGTATTATTATAAATAGATCATATTAGTATTATTATAAATAGATTATATCAGTAGGTTATTATTAGTAGGTTTATATATTGAGAGAAATATAAATAAATACATATATATAATACACGCGCGCACACATGAGGCTATATTTATTGGCGAAATTATTAGTAATATTTTAAGATTATTATTAAGAAGATTATTAGTATTATTATAAATAGATCATATTAGTATTATTATAAATAGATTATATCAGTAGGTTATTATTAGTAGGTTATTATTAATAGGTTATTGAGAGAAATATAAATAAATACATATATATAATACACGCGCGCACACATGAGGCTATATTTATTGGCGAAATTATTAGTAATATTTTAAGATTATTTTTAATATTTTTAAGAAGATTATTAGTATTATTATAAATAGATCATATTAGTATTATTATAAATAGATTATATCAGTCGGTTATTATTAATAGGTTATATATTGAGACAAATATAAATAAATACATATATATAATACATGCGCACACACATGAGGCTATATTTATTGGCGAAATTATTAGTAATATTTTAAGATTATTTTTAATATTTTTAAGAAGATTATTAGTATTATTATAAATAGATCATATCAGTAGATTATATCAGTAGATTATATCAGTAGGTTATTGAGAGAAATATAAATAAATACATATATATAATACACGCGCGCACGCACACGCACGCGCGCACACATGAGGCTATATTTATTGACGAAATTATTAGTAATATTTTAAGATTATTTTTAATATTTTTAAGAAGATTATTAGTATTATTATAAATAGATCATATTAGTAGGTTATATCAGTAGATTATATCAGTAGGTTATTATTAGTAGGTTTATATATTGAGAGAAATATAAATAAATACATAAATACATAAATACATGAGGCTATATTTATTGGCGGAATTATTAATAATATTTTTAGGAATTTTAAAAATTTTTATTATTTAAATAAATATTAATTTATAATATATAAAATATATATAACCATAGTCTAGCTATCATAAAAACGTTATTTTAGACTATGTAAATGAACAAAAAATTTCATTTAAATATAGCCCCTATAATAAATATGCAAAAACGTAGCTATTTATTATCTATAATATCAAATATGATAAATAAAAATATATCATATTTTTCCTGCTTTTTAAGTTGTCCAAAAAAAATAAGAAAAATATCTATTAAAAATATATTATTTTGTTTTATACTTGAATACTTTTTTTATAATTATATGTCTTTTATTTATATATAAAATGTCTATATTGTCTTTATTTTTTTATTAATAATTATTACTCTGGTAACTTTATATATATTAGTGAGTCTTTATAAGAATATAAATATATAAAAATATATTAATATAATAAATTTAATGTTATATCAATGCAAATTATGTAATATCAATACTAACAAAATAACAAATTTTACAAATCATTGTAAAACAATGAAACATATCGATAAAGAAAAAATAAATGTATTCTGTTTTGTATGTGATAAAGATTATAAATCACGAAGACAATATACAAAACATAGATATAATAAACATAAAAATGATGTTATAGAAAATGTCGATAATATAAATTCAACTGTTGTCCTTATAATTGATGATAAAACTAATGATAAAATTAATGATAGTGATGATAAAAAAAAAGATAATAAAGATAATAAAGATAATAAAGATAATAAAGATAATAAAGATAATAAAGATAATAAAGATAATAAAGATAACAAAAATAATAAAATTAATAGGAATAATAAAAAAGATAATACATCAACAGTCGATGTAGTAAAAGAAGTAATAAAAGCAGAATTAGAACATTCTAATAGTGTTCTAAAAGAAGAATTAAAACAATCACGAGATGAAATGAGAGAATCAAATAAACATGTAGTTAGAGTTGTGAATAATGCTATTACAAAAGCATCAAGTTTAATAAAATATTTAATGGAACATCATCAATCGACACCTCCAATGAAAAGAATAAATACGCAAGAATGTGTTGATATATTAAGAATAGATTATAAATGTCCAGAAGATAATAAAAATAAATATTCATTAGAAAAAAAATTAATATATCATTTTAAATATAATATTTTTGTACAAAATATATCAAAATCCATATTAAAATTAGTAAATCATAAAGATCCGCAAAATCAACAAATATGGAATACTGATATTACCAGACAAAATTATGTTGTTAAAATAAGTCAAACCAAATGGAATGCAGATATCGCCGGAATTAGATTTACAAATTTTATAATAAAACCACTACTTGATTCTATACATAATTTAATAACTAATTATAGAACAATTTCAGTTGAGAAAGAAAATGTTAAAGATAAATCACATAATGAATTTATATGTCATATTGAATATATTAAATTAATATTATCTTTTGAATGTGCATTAGAAAATGAATCATTTATAAAACCTATATTAAAATTTATAACCCCGTATATAAGATATATTGATGTTGATTTTGATGAATTTAATAAATTAAATGAACTAGAACAAATACAAGAAAATCTTATGGTTATTGTATCAGATACAGTAAATAATAATGATGTTAATAATAACGAAAATAACGAAAATAACGAAAATAATGATAATTATGATAATTATGATGATTTTAACGATAAATTTAAAGATTTTAATGAAGATAAGATTGCAACAAATTTAGAAAAATCATGTGATATTGATATATCTGATATATCTGATATTCCCGAATCAGAATATGAATTTTATAAAAAAAATAATTCTGATAATTCTGATAATTCTGATAATTCTGATAATTCTGATAATTCTGATAATTCTGATAATTCTGATAAAAATAATAAAAACAAAAAAAAATTAAAAACAAAAATAATTAAGAAATCTAAAAAATAATATATTAGTCAAATTGTAATTCCATTGAGAATGATATTAAATTTGTTAAATAATCCATATCATCTTTTAATTTATTACCTTTAACAATATATTTTGGCTGAACAATATCACCAATATCAGATAATTTAAAATCTATCATATCATATGAATCAATATATTTTTGTAATGGATTTTTAGATACAAACCCTTTAATCCATCCAACTAAAGATTCTGATTCCATAACATCTTCATAATATTTTTTAATTCTAATTTGATGAAAATCATATATACTATTAAATATATTTAATAATCTTCTAATATTTTGATATAATATATTATTTTTTTCTTTTAATTCAAATGTATATTCTATTATAATTTCATTTATTTTATATATATTATATTCTAGTGTATTCATACGATGTTTTATAAATAATTCAAACATCACTAAAATAATACTAAAAATATCAAATAACGGTGATACCATTGAAAGATGATCATTATAAATCTCGCGTTTTCCATTTGAACCAATAATTTGATGCGTGAATAATATCTTAAAAATTAATTCTGTTCCATCTGATGAATTTATAAAAAAAGTTTCTGATAATTTAGATAAACCAAAATCTATTAATTTTAAATTATATTTTTGTAATGTATTATCATATGCTCTAACAATATTTTCTGCTTTAATATCTGAATGTATAAATATTTTTCCTTCATTTTCTAAAATTATATTTGACACTTTAAATGCATTTAATAAATCATAAATATCCTGTATATCTGTTATAAAAGTTGTATATGTATTATCATCAAAAATTCTTCCAATATATGATGCAACATCATTTAATCCTTTATGCATTATTAAATATGTTTCACAATTAGTCTCGAAAGATTTTATTCTTTCACCAAAATTTATTTGTGTATCTATATTATTTATTATATCATAATAATAATATATGTTATCATCATTTTTAATATAATATCCATATAATTGAATATAATTTATTGTATCATATTTGGAAAGAAGTGAATGTATTTCAATTTCATTTTTCAATAATTTTGTCATATTTTCTAAATTTGGTAAACACACGATAATTTTTATTATAAAATTTTTATCTTTTAAACCAAAAGTATAGCCGAATGATCCTCTATTCATGATTTCACCAGTTTTAATATCAGATAATTGTATATCATTGTTATTATTGTTTGGAATAATATGACATAAAAATGTTGTTATATTATCAATCATATGTGGATAATCTTTTAATTGGCATGTAGGAGGCAATTTTTCACGTGTAAATGGATTTAAACCACAATTTTCTCTAAGATATGTTTTCATATATTTAGAATTACATGGCTCATATTTTTGTTGTTCCATATTTTAATATATTATAATATAATATATTAAAATATTATATTATTATTATTATATTTTTATGGTTTATGATGATTTTTATGGTAATTTTAACTGATAATTTAGTTAAATTAGTTAAATTAGTTAAATTAGTTATTTTTATTTTCATTAGTATAGTAACTTTCAATAATATTGTGCATAAAATGAACTCCATTAATTATGGTAAACAATGCCATAAATAATGATCCATAATATAAATTATTTGACAAGTCACACCCTATTATATATATTATTGTTGCAAATATTATACATAAAGGCATTCTAACCCATATATTCAAATACATTGATATTTTTTTTTCATAATTTTTAGAAATATTTAAATTAACTAAATTACATTTTTGTAAAAATAACATAAGATATGTAATACCACCTGGTATGCCAGACATAGATATAATACCTGCTAAATATATCGGGTTATTTGCAATATATATAATATACCAAAATACATGAGTTATTATATGATGAATAATTTCGTCATAATTTATCTTATTTAGATGATGTATTAGATGAAATGTATGTAATCCAATAATCATTGGATATATTATATCAAGGTGATCCCAATCAGATTTTATTATATTATATCCAAGAGGATCTGATATTAGATGACCAATAAATGGTATCAATATAATTGTATTTATTAAATTTATAATAAAATGCATAAAAAAATATGCATGATTAAAATCATAAAATATTTTTAATTTATTTGACAAATAATAAAATGTCTCAAATACCATATAATATGGTAATATTTCGTATATATGTGTTATTATTATATCCAACATTTATATAATAAATTAAAATGATTATATAGTTATATAGTTAACTTTATTATATTTTGGTTAACTTAATTATAATTTCATAACATATCCTATTTGTTCAAAAATATGTCTAGATTGTAAACCCATAAGTGCATCTATTATTATAAGTGTACCTGCGACATTATAATATTTATCATTATATTTTGTTACTAAAAATAATACAACTGCATATGTCAAAACTGTTCGAAGATATACTTTCCATATATGTTCTATTTTAAAAAATTTATATGTAAATGTTACAATTATAAATAATGATAATATTTGTATTATTCTTTTTGGCATATTATTTGTCATCAATAATAGACCGATTACTATTCTTAATAAAATACAAAATATATATGTTTTTAATGAATGATTTTTGATAATAGTTGTGTTATCACGTAATGGTTCTGGTATCATATATTATTAAATTATATTTTAGTTAATTATATTATATTTTTGTTAATTATATTTTTGTTAATTATATTATATTTTAGTTAATTAAATTATATTTTAATAACTCAAATTAAATGGTACTATATGTAAATTTTTATTTTCTATAAATTGACTTATTTGTATATTTTCTAATTGTACCTGAATTTGTTGAAATCTATATATATTAAATAAAACTGGATTAAATAATATTATTGGTTTTTTTATATCTGTATCGCCATATACATAATATTGTAAATTTGTATCAATCGGTTTATCAAATTTATATTTTGGTTGTAAAATAAATGATTGTAATTTATCTATATTTATATTACTATCTGTATTATATTTATATTTTATACATATATAACCAATCAATAAACTTTTATCTGGGTCATTAATTTTTATTTCATGACAAATCTTTCCGAATCGGATAGAGCCCGTATGTATATATTGATATGGTTCTAACTGAAAATATTCATAACCTCTATACGTTTTGTATAATTCAGATGATTTAATTTGATAATATTTTGGACCATGGTGTTCTATAGAATGTGATTTATTTTGATCACGACATTTTATATCTACTACAGGCATATTAGGATTTTCATATTTTACAAATCTATCACCACAATTACAACGTAAATAACAACATATCCATTTTTCCAAAAAAATACCAACAGCAGTATTTTCAAAAAATTCATATAATTCATCTTTTTCTTCTGATTTTTTTTCTATATTATATATTTTAGTATCATCTATTTCAAGATCATGTGCCATATATTTTCTTGTTCCTGGTGTAAATGATTCTAGTAATTTGACAGTATTAGGTGAAAACATATATAATGTATTATCTGATGGAGGTAGTATAGTTTTTACAATAGTTTTAATTGGTTCATCAATTATAATTGTTGATTCTGTTTCAAATAAATCTAATAATTTTTCTTTTGTTATGGGTGATTTAGATCTTGTTGTCATAATATATAATAATAAAATAAATTTAATAATAGTAAATAATATAGTATAAATCAAACTGGTGGATGTTATAATAAAGAAACATCAATAATTACTTATTCTATAGGGACTATTACAAGTTTATTATTATTAAAAAGAAAAAATCCAGCATTAAAAATTTCTGGTATATTTTTCCTTACAGTTACACAAATGCAACTAATTTAATTTTTAATATGGGGTCATATACTAGTATATGAAAAGTTGATATTTCTTGATAATCTATATAGAGATTATCAAAAAAAAATGAATATTAAATATTTTATTTATTTTATTATTTAACTACATATTTATTATAATATATTATGAAAAAACCTCCAGATAAATTTTGGTTTCCTTCTTTATTGCAATCTGCCATAAATGTAAAGTCCAATTCGTGGTTTAATATTTCTTGTAAATATAATCCTAATAAAGTAACTACAAAAAAAGAAGCTTTTAAATCTTCATATATTAAAACTATGAAATTTTCTATTTATCCTAATGATAAACAAAAAATAATTTTAGATAAATATTTTATGGCTGTTATTAAAATGTATAATATTACTAATAAATATATTTCTGATTTTTATAATAAAAATAATTATATTGAATCTTTTATTACAATTAGAAAAAAGTTATATAATGATGCACAAACTATTATTAATGATTCTAAAATTAATAAACATATACTCGATTATTCTGTTAAACATTGTGTTGATATGTATAAATCTGTGATTAGTAATCTTAAAAATAAAAATATTAAAACCTTCACAATAAAAGATTTAAATATTGATAGAAATAGATATAATCTAGTTTTAGAACCTGCAAATTTCAGTTCAAAAATTAATGGGTTTTGTGTTAAAGAATTAGGAGAAATTAAATCACAAAGATCATTAATAAAGTTATTCACAAGTAATT
>Ga0214921_10005642_pt1 | contig 17592 bp, 10 predicted proteins | sample LL1505_MetaG_FD_177992 | JGI IMG/M metagenome (GOLD analysis project Ga0214921, IMG submission 177992) | Freshwater microbial communities from Lake Lanier, Atlanta, Georgia, United States - LL-1505 | ecosystem: Environmental > Aquatic > Freshwater > Lake | place: USA: Georgia | collected...
ATCTGGGCAACATCGCCAACAACGGCTTCGGGCACTGGCACTACGCTCACTTCTACTACGCGCAGGTGATGTATCGCGAGGGTGGGGACCGCTGGGAGACCTACCGGAAGCAGATCGAGGAACGGCTCGTTTCAGAGTCGCAAACCGACCGCGACGGCCTCTGCTGGCCGCAGGGATACATCGGTCCGGTCTACACCACGGCCACGAATCTCACCATTTTGCAGCTTGACCGGGGTACGCTCCCGATTTACCAACGCTGACAGAGACGCCATTCCCCCAGGCCATGCCGCAGACACGCCCCCAAGGTTTCGTCCGGAGAGCACCATGACGCAGACGCCCCTCGATCCTTCCGCCATTGACCGCCTGCACGAGGCGCACGATCGTATTCTGGCCCAACTCTCGCGGGTGATCGTCGGCCAAAGCCAGGTGATCGAAGAACTGCTGATCTGTCTGTTCAGCCGTGGCCACTGCCTGCTCGAGGGCGTCCCGGGTCTCGCCAAGACGCTCCTCATCAGCACGCTCGCCAAGAGCCTCGATCTCTCGTTCAGCCGCATCCAATTCACCCCCGACCTGATGCCGGCCGATATCATCGGCACCGACGTGCTCGAGGAGGACAAGGCGACGGGCACGCGGCAACTTCGGTTTCTCGAAGGACCGCTGTTCGCCAACGTGGTGCTCGCCGACGAGATCAATCGCACACCGCCGAAGACGCAGGCAGCCCTGCTGGAGGCGATGCAGGAACGGCAGGTCAGCGTCGGCCGGGTGCGGCATCAGCTGGTTGATCCCTTCTTCGTCCTCGCCACCCAGAATCCGATCGAGCAGGAAGGGACCTACCCGCTGCCGGAGGCGCAGCAGGACCGCTTCATGTTCAAGGTCTTCGTCCGCTACCCGACGTTTCAGGAGGAATTCGAGATCGCCCGGCGGACCACCGGCCTGCCGTCGGAAGATGCGCAGCCGGTGCTCTCGGCAGCCGACATCCTCAGCCTGCAGCAGGCGGTGCGGGGAGTGCCGGTGAGCGACCACCTCGTGCGGTATGCGCTGGCGATCGTCCGTCAGACACGGGCCGGTGAGAAGGGCACGCCCGATTTCGTCAATGACCAGCTCTCCTGGGGCGCCGGGCCGCGGGCCGTTCAATTTCTGATCATCGGCGCCAAGGCCCGTGCAATCCTTCAAGGCCGCAGCCACGTGACCGTGGAAGACATCCAGGCGCTCGCAAGCCCGGTGCTGCGGCACCGGATCGTCGTCGGCTTCGCGGCCGAGAGCGAGGGCGTGACGCCCGATGGCATCATTCAGCGAATCATCGCAACGACTCCGGCCAGAGAGGACGAACTGACCCGTGACGCTCGGTTCCAGACGATATTTGCAACCTGAGGCGATTGCCCGCATCGCGCGGCTGGAACTCCGCGCCCGGGCCGTCGTCGAAGGGGTGCTCGCCGGTCTCCACAAAAGTCCCTACAAGGGGCAGTCCGTGGAGTTTCTCCAGCATCGGGAGTATGTCCGCGGCGACGATCTGCGCCGGGTGGACTGGAAGGTCTGGGGCAAGCAGGACCGTCTCTACGTCAAGGAGTTCGAGGAGGAGACAAACCTGCGGGTCACGCTGCTGGTCGACGGTTCGGCCAGCATGAACTACGGGTCAGGTCCGCTCGGGAAGTACGACTACGCCGCCACGCTTGCCGCCAGCCTCGCCTGGCTGGCGCTCTCACACGGGGATGCCGTGGGCTGCAGCCTGTTTGATGACAAGCTCCGGGCAAGCGTGCCAACGCGGACGAAGCGGTCGCATCTGGCGAGTGTGGTGGAGGTTCTCGAAACCCCCCGGTCCGGCCGGCCCACATCCTTTCTGCCGGTGCTCCGGTCGCTTGCCGAGACGCTGCCGCGGCGGGGCCTTGTGATCGTGATCTCCGACCTGCTCGGCGACCGGGACGGTGTGTTCCAGGGAATGCAACTCCTCCGGAAGCGAGGACACGATCTCGTGCTGCTGCATGTGATGGACGATGACGAACTCGACTTTCCATTCGATGGCCCAACTCGATTCGAGGGACTGGAACTCCCCGACTCGATCGCGTGTAATCCGCGGAGCCTGCGGGCGGGGTATCTGGCGGCCGTTGAGGCGTTTCTCGTTGACGTCCGCACCCGGGCCGCGGCGGCGAGGTGTGACTACTCCCTCATTCGCACCGGCGAACCGGTCGACGCTGCGCTCGTGCAGTTTCTGTCGCGACGCGCCAGCATGGCCGTGTAGAAGGGGAGTCACACGATGCCGACGTTCGATTTTCTTCCACTCCTCTGGTGGGGCCTGCCGCTGGCCGCCGCGCCGGTGATCATCCACTTGATCAACCTTCTCAGGCACCGGAAGGTGCCTTGGGCGGCGATGGAATTCCTGCTGGCCAGCCAGAAGAAGTACCGCACGCGGGTGCTGCTCAAGCAACTCCTGCTCTTGCTCCTGCGGGTGGCCGCCATACTCGGGATCGTGCTGGCCCTGGCCCAGCCGCGGTGGAAGTCGGCGCTCGGGCGGATGCTGGGCGGCGCCACCACAGCGCACATCGTGCTGCTCGACGATAGTTATTCGATGGCCGACCTGTCGGTGGATGGCCGTATCGGAGAGGCCAGCTGCTTTGATCGTGGTCGGCTGGTCGTGGAGCGGATCGCTGCCGAGCTCGCCGCCGCACCGGGACAACAGGAACTGGCGATCGGTCGTTTTTCTGCCTGGGACAGTCCGGCCGATGGGCAGCTGCCCACGAATCAGCCCACCGATACGCCACGGACGGAACCGCGAACGCGTGGGGCCCGGAATGCGTTCGATGTCAGCCTGCAGTCGGTGACACCCCGTCTGGTGCAGGAAGTGCGTGACGAAGTGGATGGCTGGACTCCCTCCGCGACGGCCGTCGGACCGCGGGCGGCGGTCGCGGCCGCCGCCAGCCTGACCGGCTCCGGTTTTATCGGCGGCGGCTCCGGCTTTATCGGCGGCGGCTCCGGCTTTATCGGCGGCGGCTCCGGCTTTATCGGCGGCGGCTCCGGTGCAGCCCATGTGATCTGGGTGGTGAGCGACTTCCGGGCCAAGGACTGGAAAACCGACGATGAGGCCGCTGCCATGCTCCGGCAGTTGTCTGAAGCGGGCTGCGAACTCCGACTGGTCGACTGCGCGGCCGAGGCTGGCGATGGGCGGCAGCCCGGCAACCTGACAGTCGAACGGCTCGAAATGGCCGGAGGCGTGCCTGCCACCGGGGTGCTCGTGCCGGTTGAAGTCGCCGTTCGAAACAACTCTGATCGACCGATTCGCGATGTGGCTGTCGAACTCCGCGAGGATGTCCTCGGACGGCCGGGCGTGCGGATCGCCGAGATCGCCGCCGGTGGCGTGGGCACGCAGCGGTTTGAAACGCGGTTCACGACATCGGGACCGCACCTGATCGAAGCCAGCATCGCCGCCGATGCGGTGGAGGCCGATAATGTGCGGGCCATGGCGATCGACGTGGTCGACCGGGTGGATGTGCTGCTCATTGACGGCGATCCCACCGGTGGTGGCCGGGCCGGGGATGCCTTTTACGTGGCCACGGCACTGGCCCCGGGAGCAGGTGCGCCCACGGGTCTTCGGCCGCGTATCGAGCCGCCACGGAGTCTGGCAACGCTCGATCTGTCGTCGTTCGCCTGCATCTGGCTGCTGGACGTGGAGCGTCTCGACACGCCGGAGATCGCGGCGCTCGAGGCCTTCGCCCGGGCCGGTGGGGGCGTCGTCTTTTTCACCGGACCACGCACGAAGGCCGAGATCGTCAACCAGTCGCTCCATCGTGACGGCGAAGGACTCTTTCCTGTGCCGCTGGCAGGCCCGATCGACATGCTGCCCGACACTGCCGCCGGCGCTGCCGCCGCGCCCGATGTCGTTGTCGAGGATCATCCGGTTGTCGCCGTCCTCTCGGGACAACGGAATCCGTTGCTCGATGCCGTGAGGATCGAGCGGTCGATGGCGGTGGAACGAGGCTTCGAACCGGCCGCCACCAGCGGGCTCCGCCGACTGCTCTCGCTGCGGACCGGTGGACCGCTGATCGTCGAGCGGCCCTTTGGTGACGGCATGGTCGTGGCCGTGCTGTCGACCGCAGCCCCCACTTGGAATAACTGGGCCCGTGGCAATCCCAGTTGGGTGGTCGTGATGTTGGAACTCGAGAGCCACCTGGCCCGCAGTCGCCGCCAAGCGGAATCACTGGAGGTGGGTGATCCCGTGACCATCCGTCTCGATGCGGCCGTCGATGAGAGTGAGGTCGATGTGGCGGTGCCTCCGGACGGCATACTCGTTCACCAGACTGCCGTCGCATCGCCCAGCGGAGTGCTGGAGGCCACGCTTCCCACGACGTCTGCCGCCGGCGGCTACACGGCCCGGTGGCGGCGACTCGACGGCACCGAACAGGAACGCATCTTCGCGGTGAACGTGGCAGCCAACGAAGGGCAGCTCGAACGCGTCGGAAGAGAACGGCTGGACAGGGTTCTCGCCGGCGTGGCATTCAAGTATGACCGCGCCGAATCGCTCCAACCCGACACCACAACCCAGGCCGGCGTGCCACTGGCGAAGCCGCTGCTGCACCTGCTTGCGGCCGTGCTCATCGTCGAACAGCTGCTAGCCTTTTCGGCCAGCTACCATGCCACGTCCCGGGGACGATCCCCCGCCTGACCGATCAGCACCAATCCCTCATGCCCCCACTCACACCCGACCTGCTTCCGTTACCGGCCTTTGCTGTGCCTCCGATGCTGCCTGCGACGATGGGCTCACCGCTGTGTCTGTTCGCCTCCTCCGAGCGGGTTCAGCACCGCATCACCAGCGGGCTGATCGACGGGTTTTCGCAATGGTGGCAGATGCCCTCCCTGGTGCTCGGTCTGGCAGCCATCGGGCTCTTCGTGCTCTGGATGTACCGCCGAGACGCGGCTGAACTGCCCCGAGGCGTTGGACTCGTGCTCGCCGCACTGCGTCTGGGCGCGATCGCGGCGGTTGCGGCCGCCTACCTCGACTTCGAACGGACGGCCGAGCATGAGATCGTGTTTCCGTCGCGGGTGGCAGTCCTCGTCGATTCCAGTGCCAGCATGACGCTGCGCGATGAACCCGTGGGTGAACAGCCTGCGGAGATCGCAACTGATCAAACCACCGACACGCGGGCAGAGCATGCGGTCAAGGTACTCGATGAAGGGGGCCTGCTTGCGGCGCTTGCTCCCCGCCATGAGGTCTCGGTCTGGCGGTTCGATGCCGACTCCGAACCGCTGACCGTACTGCCTACAACGCCTGCAGCGGCGGCAGCAACGGCGGTAGCGGCATCGCCGGCCGCCAGCGAACCGGCCATCGACTGGCGGGATCGGCTCACGGCCCGCGGCTACGAAACGCGGCTGGGCGAGGCCCTGGCCCGTGTGCTCGATCAGGAACCTGGCGGCGTGCTCGCGGGCGTGATCGTGCTCACCGATGGCGTCAACAACGCCGGCATCGACCCTGCGGCGGCCGTGTCGGCACTCGCCACCGCAGGCGTGCCCGTGCACACGCTGGGCATCGGCTCCGATCGCCTTCCGATCAATGTCCGTGTGGCCGACCTGCTCGTGCCGTCCAGGGTATTCCCTGGCGACCGCTTCGCCGTCACCGCGTACCTGCAGTCGCAGGGGTTGGCCGGACAAACGGTCCGCGTGGAACTCGCCGACGTGTCGGCCGCCGATGCCACCGCCGGCGATTCGCCGACCGGCACGATAGCCGGCCGGGTGATCGACACCACCGAGGCCGTTCTCGGGGCCGGCGGCGAACTCGTCGCCGTGCGGTTCGACGTGCCTGGGTTGGTGACGCCGGGCCGTCGCGATCTCGCGGTACGGGTGATTCCTCCGGCCACCGACCGCACACCCGCCGACAATCGGCAGGTGGCCGAGGTGGAGGTGGTTGATCGGGTCACCCAGGTGCTGCTGATGGCCGGCGGCCCGAGCCGTGAATACCAGTTCATGCGAAACGTGCTCGAACGCGACAAGAGCGTCGCGGTGGACGTGTTGCTTGGCACAGCCGGGAAGGGAGGCTCGCAGGATGCACGCCGGATACTGCAGGCATTTCCTCCAACTGCCGAGGAACTCGCCGAGTATGACGTGGTGGTCGCTTTCGACTACGACTGGCGGCTGCTCGATGCGTCGGCGCAGGCCCGCCTCGAACACTGGGTCTCGCGGGAGTCGGGCGGCCTCGTGTTCGTGGCCGGCTCTATCTTCATGGACGCCTGGATCGCCGACTCGCAAACGGCGGTGATCCGGAATCTTCATCCGGTTGAACTTCGCCGTGCCGGACGGTTGACAGGGGACAGCGCTCCCGGACAGGAAGAGCCGATGCCGCTGGTGTTTTCTCGTGATGGACTCGACGCTGAGTTTCTCTGGCTGGCCTCGAGCCGCATCGCCAGCCAGACCGTCTGGAGTGAGTTTCCAGGTGTGTTTTCCTGCTTCGATTCCGCGGGGCCCAAGCCGGGCGCCACGGTCTATGCGCGGGCGGTTCGTCCCGGCGCGGCAGCCTCTCCGGAAGCGAACCCCAGCTACTTCGCCGGGCAGTTCTATGGCTCCGGCAACGTCTTCTTCTTGGGGAGCGGTGAGATGTGGCGGCTGCGGTCGCTCGACGACAGACTGCACGAACGGTTTGCCACTCAACTGGTGCGTCACGTGTCGCAGGGGCGTCTCCTGCGCGGCTCGCGCCGGGCCCGATTGCTCGTGGACCGTGATCGGTTTGCCGTGGGAGCCAACGTGGTGGTTCGCCTCATCATCCCCGAAGGAGAAACGGCGGTGCCAACCTTCTGCCAGGTCATCGGGCCGGACGGCGTGGTGCTGCGGGTGCCTCTGACGGCCGAACGCAATCGAGAGGGTGTGCTCCAGGGCACGTTTGTGGCGGCCCGCGATGGCTCGTGGCGGATCGACGTCGATCTGCCCGGCGGAACCGGCGAACGGGTATCGCGTCGTATTCAGGCGAAGCTCCCCGACCGCGAACTGGAACGGCCGCGACTGGATCGCGGCGTGCTCGAACAACTCGCCAGGCTCTCCGGAGGCACAACACGCTTTCTCGCCACGGAGGCGTGGACGCCCGCGGACGCAGAGCGACTGGCGGCCGACATCCCCGACAGGTCACGCCGCGAATATGAAACCGGCGCTCCAGACGGGGCGTTCAAGCGGCGGCTCAACGGCATCCTCCTGGCCTTGGCAGCAGGCCTGTTGTGCTGCGAATGGATTCTCAGACGGCTCGTCAAGCTCGCGTGAGCATCCGGTCAGACTCGCCCCCACCGTTCCCCACGTTGTGCAACCCCAGGACCCAACCGTGACGCTCGTCATCGATCCACCGACATCGGCAGTCGCAGGTCGCCCGGCCGCGGCTGCCGACGTGGCGGTCTTGAAGGCAGCCCTGGCGACCGTCCGGAGGCAGACCCGCGGCTGGATCTGGGTGGAATCGCTGGCGTGGCTGTGCCTTGCAGCAGCGGTCTTCTTCTGGGGTTCGCTCGCGATCGACTGGTCTCTGGAGCCACCACGATGGGCGAGGGCCGCGCTGATGGCCGCAGCAGCTGTCGGACTGGCAGCGCTCGTGCTTCGAAAGCTCGTGGGACGACTTGCCGCCGATCTCGGCGATGCGAACCTGGCGGTCGTCGTGGAACGTGCCCATCCGTCGTTCCGCGACAGTCTCTCGACGGCAATTGAGCTGGCCGCCAGTCCGGCCGACGATGTCAATCCAGAACTTCTGGCCCGTACGGCCGCCGAAGCGCGGGCAAACCTGGGACAGCTTCGACCAGAACGAATCTTCCGACGCGGGCGGTTGGCGATGATCGCTTTGGCTGCGATTGCTGCGCTGGCGAGCATCGTCGGCCTCACGGTGGCCAATCCGGCCGTCGCCGACCTCTGGGTGCGACGGCTGCCGCTGCTCGGCAACGAGCCGTGGCCGCGGCAGGTTCAGTTGGCGGTCGACGATTTTCCGGGCGGCGTGCGAAAGGTAGCCCGGGGGAGCGATGTCGACGTAATCGTGCACGTGCAGTCAGCGGATCGACTTCCCGATCTGGTTGATCTGCGGTGGCGCATGGCCCATGACGGTGTCGCCGGGGGGCCTTCCGTCGGTGGTCTGAGACTGGGCTCGCCGGGTAACTGGAGGGCCGACAGGATGGGTGCGCGGGGCGGAGCCACGGCCGACGGTCAGGCCTTTGGACATCTGCTCAAGTCGGTCAATGACAGCCTCGACCTGGAGATCCGCGGCGGCGATGCCCGTCTCCGGAACCTCCGGCTGGAGGTGCTCGAACCGCCGTCGCTGGAAACACTTCTGATCACGTCAACGCCTCCAACCTACCTGGGAGGCGGGCCGCGGGCGGCACCACCCACGCGGGTCGTCCAGATTCCCCGCGGGTCGGCGGTGGAGATCGCCTGCACGTCGACGAAGCCCCTCTCGGCGGCAACGATGGTGGCACTCCCCGTCGGCAGCGGTGCCAGCGGAGGCAGCTCTTCGTCCGCCGAGGAGGTATTGGCCACCCTGCCAGCCGTCGAAGCGGCCGCTGATTCAGGACCGTCAACGCCCCAGAACCGGACCATCGTCGGACGGATCGCGGCACTCGAAGCCGATCGCACCGTCGTTGTCCGATTCACCGATACCGACGGTCTGGTCAATCGCGAGCCGGTGACATTCGTCCTCTCCGCCCTGCCAGACGAGCCGCCCCAGGTCACCATCCGTCTCCGCGGCATCTCCACAGCGGTCACGCCGCGGGCCAGACTGCCGCTGGTGGGCACCATTTCCGATGACCATGGACTGGGCGGAGCGAGCGTCCGGCTGACGACGGAAGGGGGCGTGGAGACGCTGCTGCCCGTGGCCCGTGTCCGAGCCGGCGATGCGTTCGTAGAGTTGCCAGTCGAGGCAGCCGAGGTGGTGCCACTCGAACCGCTCGGCCTCACGGTCGGCCGCACGGTGGGACTGGCAGTCACGGCCGTCGACACCTGCACGCTCGACGGCGAACCCAACGCCGGCACGAGTGACACCTGGTCGCTCGACGTGGTCGCTCCCGAGTCGCTCGTGGCCATGCTCGAGGCTCGCGAGATCATCCTCCGCCGCCGCTACGAAAGCTGTGTGGCCGATCTCACGCAGGCACGCGATGGATTTGCCGCGCCGCAACGCGACGAAGCCGCCGCTGACCGGGCCGACGAGGCCAGCGGCCCCTCCCCCGCTTCAGGACTGGGCGAGGCCACCTCCCGTGCCGCGGGCGAGACCGCCGAACTGGCCGAGGCCTTCCGCGCTATCCGCCTGGAGTTCGACAACAATCAGCTGATCACCCCGGAGTTGGAGGCCCGCCTCATCGCGCAGATCGCCGACCCACTCGCATCCCTGGCGCAGCAGGATCTCCCGGCGCTGGCCGCGGCCTGCCGAGCGGGGACGAGCCGGCCCGAACTCGTGCGACAGGCCGACAGTGTGCTGGCCCGGATGCGGGCGGTGCTTGATAAGATGATGGAACTGGAGTCATTCAACGAGGTGGTGGAACTGCTGCGAGGCATGATCCGCACGCAGGAGCAGATTCGCTCCGACACACTCGAACAGCAGAAGCGGCGGGCCCGAGAGGCGTTGGAGCGGCCATGAGAGATATCCAGAGATTGACCGCCGTGGTCGCGCTGCTGACCTGTGTGTTTCTCCTGGCCATGGCCAGCCCACCGACACGCGCCGCGGACGAAACTGCCGCAGCGTCACCGGGAGGAACAGGGGCATCGGATGGCGGCGGTCTCGCCACTCGGGAGCAGGAGTTGGCGCAGCAGTTTCGCGAGCTCGAAAAGACTTTTCTGCGACTCGCCGACCTGCTGGCGCCGAGCGATCCGCGGCGGGCCACGCTGCTGCGGAGCGTGTTCGAGCAGGCGCGGGATGCGGAGATGGGCGACCGTCTCGACACGATCGTGCGGCTGCTCGAGAAGGGGCAGTTGCTCAAGGCCGGCACCAGCCAGTCCAGCGCGCTCGACAAACTCCGCGAACTGCTCACGCTGCTGGAGTCGGGCGACACCGACAAACGGCGGGCCAGCGAGAAGGAAGAGGTTCGGCAGTTTCTCGGGCGGCTCTCCAAGCTGATCGCCCGTCAGCGGGATGTCGAGGGCTCGACCGAGGCGGGGGCGAGGGAAGCCCAGCTGGCTGAACGGCAGGCGGCACTTGCCGAGGAGACGCAGAGGCTCGCCGGCGACATCGGCGCGTTCGCCAAACGGATGGAGCCCAAGGAAAACCAAAGCCAGGAAAACCAGAGCCAGGAATCACCGGCAGCGGAGGACTCGCAGCCGGGCAAGGAATCGGCCCCCGACTCGAAAGAGTCGGACGCTGCGGACGGCAAGTCAGGGAAAGAGTCAGGGAAAGAGTCAGAAAGTGACTCCGCAGCGCCGTCGGATACGAGCGGCGACGAATCGTCTCCTTCGGAGGAACCCAACGCGGCTGAGCGCGAGAATCAGGATGGCGACGATGAGGCGTCGCGGGCCCGCCGCACGAAGCAGCGGCTCGGTGCCGCCGAGCAGCGGATGCGGAAGGCGCAGGAGAAACTCGACGAGGCCAAGCGGCGTGATGCGAGGAACGAACAGGAAAAAGCGATCGAGGAACTGGAGACCGCGCGGGCCGAACTCGAGGAGATTCTTCGACAGATGCGGGAGGAGGAGGTGGAGCGGCTGCTCGTGCAACTCGAGACCCGGTTGCGGACCATGCTGCGGGCTGAACGGGCCGTGCTCGCCGGCGCGGAGAAACTCGCCGCGGAGCAGTCGCAGGCCGATCGGGAGCGACAACTGGAGGCCGTGCGGCTGTCGCGTGAGCAGAATGGCATAGGAATGGACGCGGCCAAGGCCTTGACGCTGGTGCGGGACGACGGCTCGGCCGTGGCGATTCCGGAGGCGCTCGAACAGGTCCGCGACGATTCGGGACAGGCCGCCGCACGGCTGGCCCGGGGGGACGTGGGAGGCACGACCCGCGGCATCCTCCAGGACCTCGTGACGAGCCTCGAGGAGATGCTGGCCGCACTCGAAAAAGCCAAACAGGAACAGCAGGCGCGGCAGCAGGGCAATCAAGGTGGGCGTCCTGCTGAACCTGGGGAGCAGCCGCTGGTCGACAAACTGGCCGAGCTGAAGATGATCCGATCGCTGCAGATGCGGGTGAACTCTCGCACAAAGCGGTTTTCCAAACTGCTCGCCGATGGCACCGAGCAGGCGGATGAGCCGGAACTCCTCGACGCGGTCGAACGGCTTGCGGACCGCCAACGGAAGATCGAACGGGCGGCACACGACATCGTCACCGGCCGCGTGGAATGAGGCGGCCGACCCTCGGCCGCGTGGAATGAGACGGCCGGCCCGCGGCCGCATCGGAATGATTCGGCCGGTTTTCCGTGCCGTGGTACCCGTTTTCCCTGCCGCGGTACTGGGCGGATAGGATAGAGCGGTATGATGACTCGTGATCGCAACGCCGGTCAGCCGACACCCTTCCGAGGATCGATCCGCATGGAGCCCGTTCGGTTTCTTTGTGCGGCTCTGATTGCCAGCCTGAGCGTGCTGGCGGTTGCTGGACCGGCCGTGAGGGCCGCTCCCCAGCATGGGCAGCCCGACGCCGTTCTGTCTGACCGCGACCTGGAGCGGCCTCCGTCTTGGTCGATCCCGACCCGCGCGGACGTCCGCCGGCGGATGAATGAGTGGCTCGATCGGGCCGCCGGCCAGGCGGCGGCAGCCGACGTTGCAGCCGTCCGTGAGTCCTGGCCCGAGCACGAACCGGCCGAAGCGGCGTCGGACGTGCTCGATCACGTGATCGATTCGTTCTCCAGGATCGACGCCCGCACTGCGGCCGCGCGGCAGAGCATCGTGGATGGATCACCTACGTCGGCAATGGCCGCTGCCACCATCGACTGGCTGAACGACCCCGCCACTGACACCTTCCAGCGGGAGGCCGTACGGCTCTGGCTGGGGCGTGAATGTGTCCGTCACGATCGTTTCGACGATGGCCTCGCGATTTTGGCCGATCTCGATCCGACCACGTCCGTCGATCCTGCCGCGCTCCTGTTCCATCGCGCCGCCTGCCAGCACTGGCTGCTCGAGTCGGATGTCGCCGTGGAATCGCTCGACCGTCTCTTGGAACGCTCCGGCGAGATCCCGGTGCGGTATGAACGAGTGGCTCGGTTGCTGCGGGCCGATATCGCGGCGCTCGAGGATGAGTCGCTCGACCATATCGCGAGAAGGATGCGTGACATCACCCGCAGGCTCGACCTGGGTCGTCCTGGGCCGAAGACGCTCGCCGTGCAGGATGGCGTGATCGATTCGCTCGACAAGATGATCAAGGCGATCGAAGAACAACAGCAGCAGCAACAGAGCCAGTCGTCGAGTGGGGCCGGTGGCGGCGGCCGGAGCGGCAACGGGACGCCGATGGACGACAGTCGTATCGCCGGTGGCAAGGGCGCCGGCGAGGTGACCAAGCGAGACCTCGGCGACTCCGACGGCTGGGGCAAACTGCCGCCCCACAAACGCGAAGAGGCTTTGCAACAGATCGGCAGGGAGTTCCCGGCGCACTATCGAGAGGCGATTGAACAGTACTTCAAACGGCTGGCCTCCGGCGAGGAGAAGCGATAGTGCGAAACATCTGCATGGCCGCGCGCCCCTGGATCGTGATGATGGCCGGCGTGATGGTCGTCATGATGCCGATGCCGACCATGGCAGCGGAGACCACGCCGCTGCTGGTGGACGTGGAGCAGGGGGATGGCACGGTGTCGTCAGGACGGCTGGAGCGGATCGATGCGGCCGGGGTGCGACTGGCCGACGTTGCCGGCGTGGAGGAAGGCATCCTCACCGTGCCCAGCGACCGGGTGCGGGCAGTGCGTCGGACCACCGGCGCGACTGCCGACGAATCCACGGGCCAGCCCACGCTCCTGCTCACGATGATCGACGGCTCAACGCTCTCTGGAACCGACTTTGCCTGGGACGGCAGTCAGCCGGCGGTGTTGGTCCGTCCGGAAGGGCGGATCGAACTGCCGGTCGGCCGCGTGCGTTCGATTGCCTGGCGGCCGGCAGGAGCCACGCCCGCCGCCGCGACCGAATGGCAGGGCGCCATTCCCGAGGGCACGGAGAGCGATGTGGTCGTGGTCGGTTCTGACGCCAGCCATGAGTTCGTGGAGTGCGCCATCACGAACGTCACGGCCGATACTGTCACCGTGGTGCTCGACGAGGAAACGATCCCAGTCAAGCGATCGAAGGTGATCGGCCTCCAATGGCTGCGGGGCGAGCAGTCCACGGCGGCGGATGCCCCGGGCAGGGCCGTCGTGAGCGTGTTCGGAGGCGGACTGCAGGCCAGCCGGCTGGAATGGTCGGCCGATGCGCTCGTCATCGACGGTGAGATCAGACTGCCGGCGACCATGTTTTCCGCGGTCGACTATGCCGCAGGTCGCATCGTGACTCTGGCCAGCCTGACCGCTGACAACGTCAGCGTCGAGCCGTGGTTTGGCGGACTGCTCTCGAGTGGCCCCGGCTCTGGACCAGCGGCACGCGCCGACGGACTCGCCGCTTTTTTTTCGCCGCGGACGATTGATGCTCCCGGCAACGATCACGACGCGACACAGCCGGCCACGGCTGGCCAGCATCGGGCAACCGGTGGAGCGGCCGCACCAAGCATCCTGATGCGGCCGCGGACCGTCGCGATCTGGCGATTGCCTCCCGACAGCCGGCGGTTTCGCACCGTTGTCGCACCGGCCGCCGGACCGCAGGCTGCCGATGCCGCGGTGGTGACCGTGGCGGTCGACGACCGCGAGGTGTTTCGGCGGCAGATCGACGCCTCGGCTGGATCCGGCGAGGCCGTTGCGGGCAAAGCCCCCCAGGCGGCTGCCGCGGGAATCCCGATCGACGTCGACCTGACGTCTGGAAGACGACTCACAGTCACCGTCGATTTCGTCCCCAGCGGCGGCATCGGCGGAGCCGTACGTTTTGGCAGCCCGGTGATCGAACGCTAGGCAACAGAAGGCAGCTTTCATGCAGTGGATGGTCGCATCACCGACAGTCCGGAGACTCACCGCACGGTTTTTTGCGTGCTGTCTGACAGGGCTTGTCGCCGTTGCCGGCACGACCGTCCGGGCCGGAGAAGTGGCCCCTTCGGTGCTCGATGCGCAGCAGCGGCGGATCGACATCATGCAGCGGGCAGCCGCCGCGGCGGTCGCCATCTTCGCCGGTGAGGCAGGGGGTGGTTCTGGCGTGCTCATCAGCCCCGCTGGCTATGCACTGACCAACTTTCATGTCGTGCAACCGGCAGGCGTGGCAATGAAGTGCGGGCTCGCCGACGGCCGACTCTACGATGCGGTGCTCGTGGGCCTCGATCCGACGGGCGACGTGGCGCTTGTCAAACTCCTGGGCCGGGACGACTTCCCCTTCGCTGAATTCGCCAATAGCGACGAGGTCGAGGTCGGCGACTTCTGCTTCGCCGCCGGCAATCCCTTCCTGCTGGCGACTGATTTCCAGCCGTCGATCAGCGCCGGCATCGTGTCGGGCACGCGACGCTATCAGTTTCCAGCAGGGACGATTCTCGAATACACCGACTGCTTGCAGGTCGATGCGGCGATCAATCCGGGCAACTCCGGTGGTGGTCTGTTCGATGCGCAGGGGCGGCTCATCGGCGTCAACGGCAGGGCATCGTTCGAGAAACGAGGCCGTGTCAACGTCGGCGTCGGCTACGCCATCTCGGCCAATCAACTTCGGAACTTTCTCGGGCTTCTCAAAGGTGGTCGCCTCGTCGACCACGCCACGCTGGGGGCAACCGTGGCCACGAGTGCCGACGGTCGCGTTGTCGTGTCCGACATTCTCGAATCGTCCGATGCCTGGAAACGCGGCCTACGGTACGACGATGAGATCGTTTCGCTGGCGGGGCGCAGCGTGCGGACCGTGAATGCCTTCAAAAACATGTTGGGAACGCTCCCAGCTGGCTGGCAGGTGCCGCTGGTGTATCGACGCGGCGGCCGCCGTGAGGAGATTGTGGTGCGGCTGGCCAGCGTGCACACGGCCTCGGCACTGTCGAACATCGTCGAGGGCAAGCCGAAGATGCCCGCTGACCAGCCGCCGTTGCCCCCTGGCCCTGACGCCCCTCATACGCCCGATGACGATGGCGGCCCCGATGGCGATGGCAGGCGAGAGACCCAGGGGGAACCGCAACGTCAGGCCGTGCTTCCCGATGCCGTGAAGGCCGTCTACGAGTCTCGACGCGGCTTCACCAACCACCACTTCAACACCGTGGAACGCGACCGCGTCGCCCGGCTGATTGCCGCCGATCGGCCGACAACTCCTCAGGGAGACCGCTGGGTGCTGGCCGGTCAACTGGCAACGGGAAAAGCCTTTCGCATCGAACTCTCCGACACCGAGGGGGTGATCGATCTTCCCACAGGTACGACACGGGTCGATGCCACCGGCGAGCTGGACATCAATCCGAGTCCGCCGGGCAGCGGTGGCATGCTGGCGGCACTGCTCGTGTGGAGAAGGCTCATGCGTGAAGGCCCGGAGCCACTCGGCCGCACCGGCTACTGGGGCACGGTGCCGCTCGACCCTCGCTCCTTCGGCGAGACCGCCGGCCCACGGCTGGTCGACATGCTCGAGTCTTCGGTGGCTGGTATCGAGGCCCACTTCACCGTGGCGGATGAGGGAATCGTGACCGGCATCGATCTCTGGACGGCACCGGATGCCGATCCGTGCGAGGTCCGTTTCACCGCCGCCGGGCCGGATCGAAGTGATCTTCCGCGAGGCATGCCCGCCGTGATCGACGTCCGGCATGGCAACGAACTCTTCGGCACGTTTCTGGTGGAACGGGCGGTGCTTGAATCTGGGGGTGGCGGTGGCGACGGCCCGCAGCCCGAACCGCCAGGAGTACCGGGAGGCGGCACGTGATCCGACACCTGATCATCGCGGTGTTCGTCGGCATCCTGGCCTGTGGTAGCTGGCTGGCTGGTGACGCCGGTCGGGCCAGTGCCGCATCGCCGCAGGAAACGATCGCCGGCGCGGCGAGAAAGGTGGTCAAGATTCATGGCGCCGGCGGTGTGCGCGGACTGGAGTCCTACCAAACGGGCATCCTCGTCTCACCGACCGGGCACATCGTCACCGTGTTGAGCACGGTGCTCGATGCCGAAGAACTCGACTGCGTGCTCGACGACGGCCGACGCTACCGCGCGTCGTTGCACGGGGTGGATCCGCAGCGAGAACTCGCCGTGCTCTCGATCGAGGCGGAGGAATTGCCCGCCTTCACCCTTGCCGCCGTTGATCCCGTCCCGATCGGAACCAGAATCTTCGCCCTCTCAAACCTGTTCGGCGTGGCGCTGGGCGATGAGCGTGTCAGCGCCCAACACGGGGTGGTCTCGGCGTTCATCCCACTCGAGGCCCGTCGAGGGAGCTACGAGGTGCCATACCGCGGCGACGTCTACATCCTCGACTGCACGACCAACAATCCTGGTTCGCCCGGTGGGGCGGTGGTGGACTGGCGTGGTCGCCTGGTCGGCATGCTCGGCAAGGAACTGCGTGCCTCCGGCAGCGGCATCTGGCTCAACTACGCGATCCCGGTCGCGTCACTCGCCAGTGGCTATACCGAGATCATCTCGGGCACCGCGTCAGCCGGCAGCGACTCTTCGGTCAATGACACCACAGGCCCGGGCTTCGATCCGGCCATGCTCGGCCTGGTGCTGGTGCCCGACCTACTCGACCGCACACCGCCGTTCATCGAGACGGTTGCGGCCGACTCACCAGCGGCGCGTTCGGGCCTGCGGGCGGACGACCTCGTGATCGCGGTCGGTGGCCGATCGGTGGCCTCACGGGCAGCGGTGCAGCAGGCGCTCTCGGCACTTGCCGAAGGGGATGTGGTGCAACTCTCGGTCGTCCGCGATGGTGCGATCGTGGAGTGCACTCTCGGACCGCGGCCGGCAGCAGGGAGGAAGCGATGACGCATCTGCTCGCATCGGCATCGCGATGGCTGTTGCACATGCTCTGGCTGTTCATGCTTTCCATGGCGACGCCTGCCTCGATGGCCCCCTCGCTGGCAGCGACGGAGGACCTCGCGTTCGAGGAGGAGGCTGCCATCCGGGCCGCCGTGGAGCGAGTGGCCCCGTCCGTGGTGCGGATCGAGACGGCAGGCGTTTCTGAGGCATCGCTCGCTGCCTCGGCAGAGGCCCGTCCCGCCAGCGGTCCTTCCACGGGCGTCATCGTGGCGAAGGGGGGCTGGATTCTCGCCACGTCGTTTGCCGTGCCGCCGGACGCACGCGAGGCGATTGTCGTGCTGCCTGCTCCCAATCAGGGAACTGATCCGGGGCAGGAGACGGCGGTGCTGCGTCGTGTTGGAAGGGTCGTGGGCCGCGATCTGGGCCGGGGACTCGTCCTGCTGCGGATCGATGACGCCGCACTGGACGATCCCGCACTGGCATCGGTTCCAGAGTGGGTGCCACGCAGTGAACTGGCCGTGGGCCAGTGGACGATCGCGGTGGGCCGCAGCTGGGACGTCGCCATGCCGAGTGTGGCGGTCGGCATCCTGTCGGCCACGAACCGGTCGTGGGGCCGTTCAGTACAGACCGATGCCTCGATCTCTCCTGCCAACTATGGCGGCCCGCTCATCGACATCCAGGGCCGAGCGATCGGGATTCTTGCGCCGCT
>Ga0214921_10005645_pt1 | contig 17585 bp, 21 predicted proteins | sample LL1505_MetaG_FD_177992 | JGI IMG/M metagenome (GOLD analysis project Ga0214921, IMG submission 177992) | Freshwater microbial communities from Lake Lanier, Atlanta, Georgia, United States - LL-1505 | ecosystem: Environmental > Aquatic > Freshwater > Lake | place: USA: Georgia | collected...
TGTCATTCGTCTTCTTCAGTTTGTTAGATAGCTCTGTTACTTGTCTTATTTTTTTCTTGGATTCTTCATAACGCTCATCAGTCGGATCAAAATGCTGCATTTCAACAACATATGATTGCTGTTTAGCTTGATACAAATTGTACATTTCTCGCGAAATTGCAAGCCTTAGCGAATTTCCCAAATCCCTCTCCCAATGATGATTTCTGTATACATACCACGTTCTGTTTGCAACGCTTGTGCAGACATATTTGTCTTTGAACATTTGAAATAGCACCATAGCAAAATCATAATCTGTTGGCGTAATTAAAGTTTCGTCAAGGAAATGTTGAACTGTGTTTTGTTTTACTTTTATATATGCCTCTTGAGCATCCTGTTTTGCCCAATACAAAATGGATCGTTTTGTAACACCGTCAGGTTTTTCTTTAAAATCCTTTTTCCATCTTAAATGCAAATCTGGAATTGTGGAATAATCAAAATCACTTGCTTTGCTTCTCAACATAATCCACGACAAGAAGAGACGGTCATCAGTGTGTTTTAGTGCAAATGCAACTTTTGTGTTTAACAAATGCGAACCTGGCTCATAATACTTCTCTGGCAAAATCTGAGTGTATTCGTGCACTTCTTTTACATGATATTCATTTAACGACAACTCATTCAACATATTTTCCACAGCACGTTTCAAAATTGTTGCGCTTGTAATGTCGCTAAGACTAATTACAGGAACCTCATCCGAGTCTGCGTCGTCTTCAACCTTTAAAAGGATCTTTGTTGATGTTGTTGGTCGCTTGGGTTTTGGTTGCGCTTTAATTTTTTCGTACTCGTCTTTTATGTTTGGATTCAACTCAAACGATGGATGGTCTGTGTATCTAGCCGATAGCTTATACAAATCCTTTGACACATCAAAATCTTTTTTGACATCTTTTTGATCCATCGTAAGCTCACCATCAGATGGGTCATAGTTAATAACATAATAATAAGTCAATTCGTAAGCCATGTTTCCGGGCTTTCTTGACCCAAATACTTGCCAATTTGTAACGCCTTTGCTGATGCCATCGTCCAAAACAGAGTCCCATCCATTCAACAATGGAAGGTCCCAATATTCACCGATCTTTTCCAAAACTTTCTTACGCAAAAGCGTCTGCAAAGAATGTTCCATTTTTATACCAATAATAATGTGAATCCCATCTTTTGTCAAAGATTTGTCGGCTAACCTATTTACATCTGGCTTTTCAAAAACATAAATTGGAAATGTCTTATTTTCCTCGAAAATGAAGAATTCCTTAAGTAGTTCCAAATAAACCCCCGCAACAATATCTACGATATGGTCTTTTGTATGCTGTCGCTTGTCAACATCAAAACTATATCTGAAATCAAAATCAAGCAGAATTGGACATCCCGTTTCCAACTGTTTTTCTGTCAAATATTCCATTTTTCGTTGAACAAACACCGCTTCATAATGAAGCTTCCAAAAAGTAGGCTCATCTTCTTTTGGAATAATGTAAGAACCACCATATATGCCGAGTTCTTTACTAGGTATTCTAGTGTGTGTTAATGAAACAGCAACACCCTCTCTTTTCTCTGAGCTTGCATTATGCTTTGCAAGAAATTCTGTTAAGTCTTTAAAATTAGATTGGTGCGAATCCATTTCTTTGTTGTTATAATATACAAACATTTTTCTATTTCATTTTTTTTTATCTTTTGTAAATACATAATAATGATTGTGATTTAAACGCGTCTAATTGTTTAACATAAAAATAGATATAAACGCATATTCATAGTTAATAGAACAAACATGTCATCTGAAAAAATTTCAGTATTAACAAAAGATACTATAAATCGTCTTTTGCGTGATGTAAAACAGGTAATAAAAAATCCTTTAAATGAAAATGGAATATATTACATTCACGATGATGAAGATATGTTGAAAGGTTATGCGCTTATTGTTGGACCGTCTGACACACCATATTTCGGTGGGTTTTATTTTTTTGAAATTAAATACCCAACTAATTACCCACACAGCCCACCGCATGTCATTTATTGCACTAACGGGGAAAACATTAGATTTAATCCAAACTTATACACAAATGGAAAAGTTTGTGTGTCTATTTTAAACACTTGGAGAGGAGAGCAGTGGACTTCTTGTCAAACTATTTCTACTTTATTGCTTACTTTATGCACATTATTGTGTAAAGATCCTCTTTTGAACGAACCCGGTGTTACAAAAAATCACTCAGATTTTATAAATTATGAAAAAATTATAGAATATAAAAATATTGATATTGCAATTCTTAAAATCTTGAATAGAACAATTGGAATATATCCAGAACAGTTCAATTTTTTCTATCAAATTGTCAAAGAAAACTTTTTAAAAAACAATGACGCGATTATTAAATATTTAGAAAAAAAGGCAAATGAATGTCCAAGCGCATTTCAAATTAGCACCAGCATGTATAACATGAATGTTAAGTTGGATTACCCCGATTTATTAGTTAGATATAAAGATGCTTTATTATTTATCTTTCAAATAAAAATTGACATAAATAAATAATGTAAAGTAATAATATATAAAGTAACCATGCATTTCTGCAGTTCATGTCAAAATATGTATTATATTCGCATTGATGGCGAAAACCCTAATAAGTTGGTTTACTATTGTAGAAATTGTGGCAATGAAGACACTTCTTTAAATGTGGACAATGTTTCCGTTTCAAAGATTCAACTTTCTCAGGGTGAGCAAAAGTTCTCACATATTATAAACAAATACACAAAATTGGACCCTACATTACCTCGTGTCAGCAAGATTCTTTGCCCCAACGAAGACTGTGAAACAAATACACAAAATAAACCTCGGGAAATTATTTACATTCGTTACGATGACGTTAATATGAAGTATGTCTATCTTTGTTCAACTTGCGACACTGTTTGGAAAACTGATGAGGCAAAGTAAGTATTCTATTCTAAAAACTGATTATTTACAGAATATTTTGAGCTTTTTATTTTTTTGATTTTTGTTTGGATATTAAATGAACAAAATAAAAATTGATTTAACAAATATAAAAGTATCTTTAGTTAATATAGCAAGCATGGATAAAGAGGATGAACCTTTGTATTCTTCTGATGATGAGGAAGAGGAAGAGCAATCTGAAAATGAAAATACTGAAGAAGACGAAGACAAAAGCGAAGATGATGCAGACGAAGCAGATGACAAAAGTGAAGTGGATGAAGAGGTTGAAGAAGATGTAGAACCCGAAGAGGATGAACAGGAAAATGATTCTGATGAAGAGGACATTGAAGACGACGAGAAACCACAGAAGCATAAGAAAGCAGCTTTAGTTGGAGGTTCATTGGAAAATAGCGACGACGATGAGGACGACGATGAGGACGACGATGATTATCAAACTCCATATCTGCAAAAATTTAATGCAGAGATCAATAAGAATTATATTCTTGACTTTCATCCAGAATGCGCAGTTAATAATTATGACGAAATTTCAGTTTTAACTCAAGTTATTCGCGATGCAGCAAACAATGTGGTTGATGACCTCCATAAAACAATTCCGTTCTTGACTAAATATGAACGAACTCGCGTAATTGGCCAACGAGCAAAACAAATCAACTCTGGTGCAAAGGCTTTTGTAAAGATTCCAGAAAATGTTATTGACGGCTATTTAATTGCAGAGTTGGAGCTCATGCAAAAAAGAATTCCGTTTATTATCAGACGCCCAACTCCTGGTGGAGGGTGTGAATATTGGAATCTTAAGGACTTGGAAGTGGTGTCCTTTTAAACCCAAATTATATAACATCTATTGGCTTAAAATGCTCATCCTTTATAATTTGAAGAAGAACCATGTTATATGCTCGGTTCTCCATATTTTTTTGTACCGTGTGTTCAGCGATTTCATAGAATCTCCAACAAAGATTTAACTCCACATCATAACCATAATTCGGTTTATTCTTACATTTAATACTTCTAAAGTTAGAGAAACATGCCCACACAAAATTTCTCTCCGATGGTTTTATTTTTTTAAATTTTGCAATCATTTTGTATGGCTTATTTGGAGGTAAACACGACTCTTCAAAAGATTGTAAATAATACTCTTTGCCAGGGATCAAATTTTCTCTTGGAACTTCTTGCATGATTATAGCTTCTATTTTTATACTTATATTCAAATAAGTATAAAAAATATTCAATTTTTATTCCATTTTTATTCCATTTTTATTCTATATTGTTTTGATGAAACATGTTATCTAAAATCACCTTATTATTTTTTGCGTCATTATAACCTTTGTCGTACAATTCAACAAAGTTATATTTACTTCTTGAAAATAATGTAGTATAATCTGATACTTGCATTGGCATTTTCAATAATTTTTCAATGTATTTTCTAGCATTAACATCATTGTCGTCACAGAAATTAAAATTTTTTACATCCTTCCACATACTCGGAGTTATATGCAATGACGGCTTTATTACATTCAAATACGGATATTTACTAAACCCCCCATCAAATGCGTTTAAATTTTGATATTTATTTGAAAAACTATTTCCAGTTATGTATGGTATGTGCGAACTTGCTATGCAACTATTGACCGCATCATCTAATGTCTCAAAATCTGAGAAGATGTGTGTATTTATTTTCATATAATCAAAACTAGTTACTCCAACAAACAATTTTTTCAAGTCAAAATCGTCTGCCTTGAACTTATTAAGTATCTTGTACTTTATCATGTATTCTAAATCAATAATGGATACAGCATTATTTAATTTGTCGTCTAATAACTCATAAGCTAGTTCTATTGGCTCCTTTTTATATGTCATAAAGAGAGAATTCCACGCACCTGCCGATGCGCCCGAATAAATATAATCATCTAAAACATAATTTTCTTTAATGAATGCGCATGTTCCCAACATATAAAATCCTTTAAATCCTCCCGGAGATATAGATATTAACTTTTTATCTTTTATGTATTCATTTTCTTTTAAATATAATGCATTATCATTACATATCAACTTGTTTGTTCTTATATTTATAATACACTGTTCTGTATCAATTTCAGCGCGTATTTGGGGTTTCATTATTGTTGGCATCGCGCTTTTTATTCCGACTACTTTGGATGCACAAGTTTTGTTTAAGAGTCTTGATATGATTGTCATTATTAATAACCCTCTCATTTCTATTTAATATTATTTGGTAATATTTTTTTATTTCACTTTCACTGATATACTTATAAGTTTATCACTTAAATATTTTATTCTAATTGTATAATATATAGCACACTAAATGCTAATCAAAGCGCTTTTATCTGCTTTGTTGTTTCGCCAATCTATCGGTTATCTCCAACAGTCTATTTGTTCTTATTCTGCATTTGGCAAATGTCCAATTAGAGCATACTGTGGAATCACAGATACTGGCGATCACAAATGTTTACCTTGCCCATCAGGAAAATTATGTCCCGGCGATGGATATACATATCTTACACCACAAGTAAAGTCGCATAATCACTATGCGGCTAAATATATTACACAAACGACAAATAATAGTTTTATTGTTTCTTCTGACCCATCAATTCGCAAACTGTTTCGCAAAAAATTAAAAAGGATTGTTAAAATTGCTAAAGTTGGTTTAAAAGTTGCCGCTATTGTAAAAACTGGTGGCACCGCCGGTCTTATGCAGATTGCTGCAGCAAAAGCTAAACAACTTGCCATAAAAAAAGGATTGCAATGTTTAAAGAATGGGTTAAGCAATTTTTGCAATGGAAAGAAAAAAGGAGCTAAACCTAAGCCAAGGGTTAAACCTAGAATTGGTTCTGCTGGAGGCCTTGTTAAAAAGACAAAACCTGTTGGAATTTCTCAAAATAACATTAGAAAAAGAGTGAAGCCCCCGACAACTCATGTAACGAAACCAAAACCTTCTAAAACTAGTACAAAAAAAACAAAGCCTTTAGGAAAAGGAACGCGACCTCCAAGAGGAGTTAAAAATTTAAGAAGTAAACAACCAAGTTCAAGCGGCGATTCTTCTAAGCCTCCGGCTCCATGCGGTAATATTTTTGATGACATTGCAAATAAAGTAAATAATGTTACTAACAATATTGTAAAAAATCCAGTAAATAAAGGAAGAGATTGGTTAAAGAAGAATGTTGGCGGAAATAGAGGAAATTGCTACCAATCAAGCTTGAAAAGAAGACCTACTAATTTGAGAGGACGAACTACAAATCCAAAAACAAAAACAAAAACAAAAACAAAACCAACACCAATAACAAAAAGACGTCCAACTAAAACAAAATCAAAACCTCGTCCAGGCGTGCCGAGTTCAAATGATGATGTTACGGGTTCTCCTGTTTCAAATGACGATTCTACTCGCGCTCCAATTACAAATGACGATTCTACATCAAAACCAAAAATGAGGCCAGCTACCAAAAGAAAACCTAAACCAAAAGCAAACCCGAAACCTATTGCAAGTCACCCTCCTTTAACGGATGATGGAATTGTAATAACAACTAGACCACCCATTAAACAAACCTTAAGACAAACTAGATTACCAACTCAAATTGCTATTTCTACTGATGATAACAACCCCACCCCAATACCATCTAGAAGACTCGTAAGAAGAACTAAAATGCCAATTAGCATACCTACTAGAAGACCAAGTCAAACTTTTGTTGTAACGGATGATGGAATTCCCACACCTAGACCCTCTAGAAAAAGAACTACTAGAATGTCTAAAACAAAAAGAGCTAGAAGAGTCAAAACAAATAGACCAACCATAGTGAGAACAACCGCACCTAGCATAGTTAAAACAAATAGGCCTACTAGAATTCCATCAAGAAGCGCCACTTTAATACCAACATTTGTGTTAACAATTGGTCCAACGATACGGCCGTCACCATTACCAACATCTCGCCCCACTGCGCGACCAACGCCATCGCCCAGTAGAGTGCCAACTGTGCGCCCAACTCCCGCACCAACTAGAGTTCCAACGGCGCGTCCGTCTGCTCGGCCAACGATACTCCCATCCGCCGCTATAGCCGGACCACCAACCATGCTTCCTGACGGTGGACTTAGCTGGTCCGTATTTTCAAGCGCCCCAGTTTCTCAAAAAAGTGCATTCCCTACACGCGTTCCAACTATTTCAATGTTTAGCATAACAACCAATGCGCCAACAACGGCGTCAACTAATCGCGCAACTCATGCACCAAGTTCATTAAAAGTTGGTAGTCAACAAGCGTCTCCAACGCAAAGACCAAATACGGCTCCTCCAACTGCACAACCAAGCGTTCAGCCAACCATTGCTCCCAGTTTTAGATCAACTTTGAACCCGACTGAAATTCCAACGCGGGAATCTATAATAACTTTGAATCCGACAATTGCAAACGATGTGTCTTCTATAAATAGCGCATCTAATTCTCAAACTGGCGTTTCAGGCACAGCAATTGGCGTTGGTGTTGGTTGCGTTATTTTAGTTATAATAGTTATTGCTGCTTGCATATTTGCTGCTAGGAATAGCTCTAAAGAAAAAATGTCACCATATCAAATTTGGACAACGCATTATTCCAATAAAAACCAACAAATGCGATCTATAAATCCAAATGTAATTATTCATCCGCCAATCAATGTAAAAGAAGACATTCACCATTTTTACAATAAAAGTCCTAGACCATCTTTTAACCAAAATACTGTATTTACTCCACATGTTTCCGGTAGAATATCTTCACGCAACTCGCAAATTGTCTCTCCAATTGGAAGTCAGAAAAATATGCAAAGGCTATCGTTTAGCAGAGGTCCATCGCTGCACAACATTTAACGCAGTTTGTAAAATTTATTTATTTATATATAAAAAATGGAAGTTAACTATCTAACTTTAGGGTCCGATTGTTCACCAGCAGCAGCATTAAAATATTTAAATATGCGGAAATATGCTTTACCATTTGATTGGGTTGTTTCTAATATAAATAGTTTAGAAAATTGTTTTAAGTCCAACTTTGAGAATTTTCATAAAAATTTAACTTTTAGGCATGACAAAAAAAGAGCAATAGATTATTATAATTTTGAATTTCCTCACGATTATCCTTTAAATGATAATAGCGGTTTTGAATATTTTAAAGAGGAAGACACATATATATCCGAAGAAGATGGAAAACATATAACCGATAAATTTATGGATTATTATGAAGTTGTATTAGAAAAATATAATAGAAGAATTCAACGATTTAAATCTATAATCAATGACAAAAAACCAATTATTTGTTTGTGTAGATATACAACAGGAGATTTATTAAAATTACAAAAAATATTTACTGAATATTATAAAATAGAAGACATTTATTTTGTAAATTCTTCTGCAGAAATATTTGAAACCGATAAAATTATAAATATTTACACAGAAAAAAATGGAGCGTGGAATGATATAAGTATATGGAAAAAAGGAATAGATGACACCATATTAAAAATAACTTCAAAAAAATAGGCGTTTTAAATTTTCAAAGGCGCAACAAAATATAATGTATATTATTTATATAAAATAACACATGAAACACGCAGATTTTGCGTTGCTGTTTAAATTGTCTTTACTAGTTACATTGATTTTGAGTTTTTACATTTTTATTAGAGCTGTATTTTTTGAAGATGATGAAAAGAAACGGATGTTTAATTCTTGGCAATTCCCAATGTTATTAGCTCTATACATTGACGCCGTTTATATTTTAGTACCTTAGAAATCGTTTGTTATATGTATTTTTTTTGATATACATATAATAATAATAATTTTAGTCAAATGAAAGTCGCATTATGTTTTATTATTAGTTATTCACACATAGTAAATAAAGAAAAAATCTGGTTAGATTGGATTGAACCAAATAAAGACATTATTAATGTATATTTTCATTATAAGAATTATTCTGATATTAAATCAGAGTGGATTAGGAAACATGCAATTCATCCAAAGTGTATAGTTGAGACAAATTATATGCATGTCGTCCCAGCTTATTTAGCATTAATCTCTTTTGCAATGAATCATGATTTAAAAAATCAATGGTTTTGTTTTTTAACTGATTCATGTGTTCCAATTATCTCTCCTTTAAAATTCCGCGAACTGTTCTTTGAGAATTATTCAAAAACTATTATGAACTGGCGAAAAGCCTGGTGGAATGTTCAGTTCTGCAATCGTGCAAATCTAAAGATGTTAAAAGAAGAATCCCATTTAGCAAATGACCCTTGGTTTACAATGAAGAGAGAAGATGCTTACAACTGCGTTACATATTCTAGGGTAAATACAAATATTTATTCCTTAATATGCAGTGGAGATGTTGCGAACGAAAGCATTTTTGCAATTATGTTGTACGCTGTAAATAAACTCAAAGAAGTTAGACAATCTGTAACGCATGCTGCAGATTGGTCTAGAATGACTAGCGCAACTAGTCCACATGTTTTTAAAGAAGGTGATAAAAAGGATTTATTATTTATTAACGACTTCCTGGACAAGAATCGCTATACAATGTTTTTAAGAAAAGTAGATCCCAAATTTCCTGACCAAATATTAATAGAATATATAAATAAAGACGATGATGTTGTTAATAGACGAGCGAGGGTGATCCGCTTAGAGAGAAGATATGTGTTCCAACAACTCTTAAAACAATTCAAAAAATACGGTCATTTGTTTTTAGTTATACCCTTTATGATTTTTTTTTTGCAACTGAGTATTTCTTACCTTCGTTTTTGAGTTTTATTATACTTTTTCTGCGTAAAATTCTGGCACTGAACCCCAAATTTTAAGTCCTAATAAGAATTTTTGCTTTTCTCCAAATAGTGCCACAATCCAAGTGGTTATATAACCATCGTGCCAGTTACCATCATTTTCTTCTTTTACACTTTCAATTTCATAAATTTTGGATTTGTCTACATTTCCATTGATAATTTTGTAGATTTTGTCACCTCTTGAAAAATCCATAATCATTATCATATTAATTTTTTAGATTGATATGATGAAAAACTACTTTTTTCTTTTTCGTTCAAACGGCTGAATTTCATTTCAAAACCAACTTAAAGATGAATTTGTTGCAAATTTTCTTGAAACAAAACGAATTATAGTTGAACAAAAAAAAGGACGAACCCCTTAAATTTTCTTATATAGTTGAACAAACAAATTCTACTCTACGGTCCACCATAGCGACCAAGATTCATCAAGATTTCATGATTATTTTTTATCGTCCAATCATTCGTCATCTTTCTCATGAGCTCGGCATTCTCGTTCTTAAGTTTCTCAATCAACTGCTTTCCTCGTCCGGGCGTATGCATAATGACAGGGCCTTCATGTTCTCCTTCCATCCAACCATAATCTGGATGAGTGGAAATCACTTCTTTGAGGTCCTTATTTGCCTTTTCTAGCTGCGTTTCCAACTCTTTAATCTGCTTCCACATCCCCATAATCTGAATTTGTGACATTTTGTTGATTGTCTTGTTTTTTTTGTACCAATCCTAGAGTTGCACAAAATTTTTTCAATTTTTTTTAACGGCATTATAACATTCTATTATCATGTGCAAATTATTCATCTAGCTTTCTACGCGATAATATATATTTCAAATCGTTACTGGAATCTGACCATTGAGGAATTAAAATGGGACATTTTAATTCTTCAAGGGTTTAAAGCAGGGTTGTCACTTTCTTTAAGTTACTTAATGAATAATATCTATTTTCGGGAAATTTCGAATGTTGAAAAATGTTTGCGAAAGTCAAAAATGGACAAAAAAAATGTCCAATTTTCAAAAGTGCCAGGATTTTATTGAAATAAGATTCTCCAAAAGTGATTTCTGACCAGAATGCTCACAATGCCAAATTTTTTATTGAAAAAATGTTAGCACATTTTTTTTGTATTTTTTGGGAAAAATGCTTAGAGATTTTTTCTGTCCCATATTTAGGAGACATATGGGTTACAAAAATTCGCCAAAATTCGCCAAATCTATAACATGTAATTTATGTGACTATTCATGCTTTAAACAGAGTGATTTTAATAAACATTTATTGTCTAGTAAACATCAAAAAAAGAATAAAATGATGACAAATGATTACACAAAAGTCGCAGAATTCGCCGAAACAATATTTACATGTGAATGTGGTAAGGAATATAAACACCGACAGGGACTATGGCGGCATAAGAAGCAGTGTTCTTTCCAAGAAGAGGATGAAATTCCAATTACAGACTCAATCGTTGAATTTACAGCAACTTCAGACCCAAATCAATTGGCAATTATTACCGAGTTGTTTCATGAACAACTTAAAGAAAATAAAGAATTGAAAGAAATGTTAATTGAGCAAAATAAAAAACTAATAGAGCTGGCTGAAAAAGGCCAAACCACTAATAATATTACAAATAATAACACTAACAATAACACAAATAACTTCAACTTGCAATTCTTCTTGAACGAACAATGTAAAGATGCGCTTAACATTATGGATTTTATTAATCAGCTTCAATTAAAAACATCCGATTTGGATATGGTCGGTCGGGTTGGATATTCCGAAGGAATTTCAAAACTTTTTATTAGAGGTCTCAAAGAATTGGATGTTTTCAAACGACCAATCCATTGCAGCGACTTGAAGAGAGAAGTATTATATGTAAAGGACAAAGACTCTTGGGAAAAAGACAACGATGAAAAAAAGAAGATGAAAAATGCTATCAAATATATTGCAGCCAAGAATTTCAAGCAAATTCACGAATGGCAAGAAGAAAATCCCGATTCAAATGATCACGATTCAAAAAAAAATACGGATTACAATCAAATAGTATTAAATTCTATGGGCGGCGCAACTGAAGAAGAAGATGAAAATAATTACAATAAAATCATCAGAAATGTAGCCAAAGAGGTAACCATTGATAAAAAATAATTTAGCAATATATATAAATATATAATGGCAAGAACGTCTTTCGCAAAAAGAACGCGAAAAACAATGCGTAATAAACGCAACAAATCAATGAGGAGACAAAAAAGAATAACTCGTCAAAGGGGTGGAGACATGGCTGATTTTGAGAGATATATTCTTAGCTTAGATTTAGGACCGGACGCAACGCCCAAAGAAAAAATAACATATGCTGGTGCTGTAGTGCGTACAATCGGGCCTCAATATGCTCCTTCGGCATTGCCAGTAGAAGAGTGGGAACCAAAAAGGGAAGCTTTTATAAATGCGCTAGAAGCAATATACGCGAAACACAGTGTTACTGACGATGACATAGAGTTAGAGCAGCATGAAGTTGAAAATGACCTTTTGGATGATGAAGGTGCGGATAGATTAAACGGAATTGCAGACAATATATATGCAGAATTTTTAAAGGCTGGAGCGCCGGTGGCTGACCCAGGTATGGCAAACAGAACAAGATCCAAAAGACCTAGAGAAGGCGAAGAATTATCAGAGTTTGAACAAATTCAACCTAGTAATAAAAAGACAAGCGTATTTACATTAGAAACCACAAATAAACCAGAAGCTTCAATAACATTAAGTGATGGCAACCAGTATAATATTAGTCAAATTAGAAATATGTGGACTTCTAATAAATCTCAAACGCCGTTGCGCCATCGTTACACAGAAGAGGATAAAGCTAAAATAGAGGCTTTTATAAATTTTGCAAAGGGTGGAAAAAAGTCACGCAAAACAAAAAAGGCAAGAAAAACAAGAAAAACAAAATAAACGAGCAATAAACACAAATGAGAAAGGTATAATAAATTTTTAAGTTATATTATAATTTATTATACAGTGGGTGCATATTTGCAGTTGGCATCTTGAACAATAGTTTCATAATGGTATTTCTGAGAATCTAAATAGATTGTAACTGCCTTTGCATATTCATTATAAAAATCTTGGACATTCCTTGCAATGACCCATAAAGAAATTTGCGAAGGAACTGTAATTATGCTGTATTGATATTGGTCATTCTTTACTTCACCCAACTTGACAACCCAATATGGTCCGTCAAATGGCGTTCCTTGCAAATATACAGTAAGCTTACCAGGTTCGCTGGCATTCTTGTAATAAGCATGGCCCTCAATTTGTTCTAAATTTCCATTCTTATCTAGTTGTGAATTTACAACACTTACGCTTCCATTTGACAGTACTCCATAATCCGCGGTTAAACATGTTCCATAACCTTGAAAAATTTCATTAGTTGGCGCGCCCAAAACTTGATACCAACGACCAGTGTATTTCTCAAGATCTAGTTCGGGAACTGTCGCAGGCCCAAACGCCGATACCGCAGCAAACAAAAAATATAATGCTTTCACAAGATTCATTATATTTTATAATAAGACTTTATTTTTATATGGTTTTTATGTTAACACTTCCATCGATTGGCACACTCCAGACAGGTTACAAAGGTAGTCATTGGCTCATCTGCCGACCTAGTCTGCATCTGATAATAAGAACACTTGTTTGAATGACACTTGCGACACTTGAATGTATCTGTCATTGCCTCCTGTTGTGTGTCATACTTTGACTTGTCCTTCTTAATCTTGGCTTGAATGAGCGCGTCCCACTTTTCAGGCTGCATCTCTTGATGTGTCATAAATGCAAGAGCTTTTACTGGTACAGTTCCATCCTTTACATGATTTAGAAGAGTTTCATTACCTTCGGCAAGGTTAATATAAATGCTCCGCAGCCTATCCAAGTAAATTTGCGTATAATATGGGTTATCCCACTTTTTGACAACTTTGCGGTTTGTTGCTTCCTTCAATGCATAATTATAAATGCCTTTCTCAAGATTAATTGCCTTCTTTTCGCTATCAAGAAGATCTTGAAGTTTTCCGCGGATATTATTTCTGAAATTGTCGGGGTTTTCAATCTTCCGCATTGCCATAATATAAGATATTAACAATTGTTATGTTTATATCTTAATCAATTTTTATTTCATTGTGCCTATTCTTCATTTTCATCATCACTGCTTGATTCGTATTCCTCCTCACTTAATTCTGAGCCAATGTCCTCAAGCTCCAATACTTCTTCTTGGCCATCTTGTTCCTCAGAATCTTCGGTTTCATCCTCATCTCCATCAGACTCATCAGAACCGTAATCATCCTTTTCATCACTATCACTATCAACTACAAAACCGTCCTTCAAATATCCCTGCTTAGTCTTCTTGGACGCCGGAATATTATCAAGTTCATCTTCTTCGGCCTCGTCTTCAGCACAAGTAGCCGCCAAATCTTCAAATCCTCCAAACAACTTTTCATAAATTTTATCCCATTGTTCCACCGAAAGCGAAACAAGTCCCAATGAACCATCGTCCTTTTTAATGCTTGATACAAGAACGCAACTTCCAAAAAACAAAGTAGTGTCTACTGGTGGTGGAAAATCATATTTATTTTCAGTGTTAGCTTTACCCTCGGTCTTTGCAAACAATGCGACCACATATTTTTTTCCCTCCAATTTAATACCCCATTCCGTCTGTTTTGAGAAACCATCGGGTTTCTTGAACCCACATTTCTTATATAATTCCTCTTCTTTGTAATCTTTAATTGTTAGAGATTTCAAAGAACCAACTTTTTCAACAATTATCACCGATATATTTTGCGACATACCAAGTATAATAAATCATATTGAATGGGTTTAAATAGTTTATATTATAAATATTTAGGAATAATAGTGATGGCTACCACTAAAATATTTATTAAGGATTATGACCCACTTCTTCTTAAAAAGAAGTTTGTAAAGCTGGATAACTATTTTAGGAATCAAGAAATTGTTGTTGAATTAGTTTCACCTGACGGATTATTTGTTATAGAAACAAATAAATTGTGGAAGTTGAAACCCATTGATAAGGAAATAGTAACACACAATTTTGAAGGATTTGAATTGATATTTGATTCAAGTTATTTTGAACGAGACATTACATTATCTCAAATACCATATGACCATGTAAATATAGATGTTGTAAAAATGTACTATGGACAAGAGGGTTCTGGAAAAAAGTCATTTTTAAGATTGGTTGTTGAGGGGCTTTATGAGAATGACAACAACAATTACAAAATTGGAGAGAGTTGTGCCAATTCTGACAAGTATGTTAATTTTACTCCAACTAATTTTTATTTTTTAACAAGTGAAAGTTTTGATAATGTTTTGGTTAAAAAAGAACTTAATGTGTTTTTATCTATGTTAAAGTAATATCGTAATATTATATGTTATTTTGGACACTTCAAATTACTATCATTTCCATTATATTGATATTTCTCGTCCATCATTTAATATTATTTTTCAAAAGCACTCTTACAGTTCCAAAAGTGAAAGATTTAGTAAATGCTCCCGCGCAGAAGTATGAGAATATTTATAATACAATTTCATCAAGAGATTACACGGATAGTTTGCTGCCAACAATTCCATTGCAGACAGAACAAAAATCTATGAAAGAGGAATTGAAAAACTTTTTAAAGAGCAAGGCGAGCAATGAAGTATCTGGAGATATTGGTGCAACAAGTATAGCTATGTTAGAGTCATTCTCTTCGCCAAATTTTTCCAGTTATTAGAATAAGTCTATAAAATAGATATAAAGCTATTATAATGTTATATGTATTAGTGAAAATGAGGTTATCCGAATCAGATCAAGCGTTGCTTTTAAAGCATTTTCCAAATGTAGAACTTTCTTATGAAACAATGGTGCATAAGAAAGTTTATAGTTCAGATTTTGTATTGGCCATTCCAGAAGGCGGTAAATATTTTGCATGGTTTACCACATTTAAAACACAAAATGTGTGCGTTCTTCTTGAAATAACGGAAAACAAGCAAATATGCAAAATTGAAATAGTAAATACATGTTTTCATAGTCAATTGTCTTATGGAACTGTGTTTTATGGGACAACATTTAAATATAAAAATGTCAGATATTTTTGCACAGAAGATGTTTATTTTTATAAGGGCATAGATGTTTCTAAAAAAGGGTTTTCTGAAAAGCTAGATATTTTTAAGACTATTTATTCTAGCGAATTAAAACAAAAATATTTTTTTGATGGTACTGTTATTTTTGGTCTGCCATTAATTAGCAACCAGTTTCAAAATGTTGTGGGGACTATTGAGTTGTTGCCATATAAAATAAAATATATCCAATTTAGAAATAATGCTGCTGGAGATTCAAGAATATATAATATGGTGTACACTAAACAGAACCAATTTGGAGGTATCTCTTTAACTCAGTGTCAACAAAGTTCTGGCACTAGGAACGAATTGAAGAGAGAAATAGTTTTCAAAATAACACCAGATATTCAAAACGATATTTATCATTTGCATTATTATGACCCACAAATTAACAAGGAGAGTACGGAAAATATATTTGATGTCGCGTATATTCCCGATTACAAAACAAGCGTTATGATGAACAAGTTATTCAGAAATATTAAAGAAAATGCAAATTTGGATGCATTGGAAGAAAGCGACGACGAAGAAGAATTTGAAGATGATAGACCAGATAAGTTTGTATTTTTAAACAAGTCATACAACATGGTTTGCGTTTGGAACAACAAGTTTAAAAAATGGGCGCCTATTAGGTTGGCTCAAAAAGGAGATAAGATTATCACAAAGAAAGAACTATCGCATTACGAGAGAAGGTAGAAATGCAAAAATAAATAAACTGACAATATAAATATATTTACAGACAATATAAATATATTTATAGACACTATATAAGATGTTAGCTGCGATTTTATTAACATCAATCTTTGCTGTGTGTGTTAGTCAGAGATATCCATTGGACATAGAAGGATTACATAAGTTGCAGAGAGAAAATGTAAATGTAGATTCATATTTACATACCAGAGAACTTTTTGACACTGTTCATGCCGGGAAAAAGTATTTTGAGAAAACTGAACTTAAAGAAAAGTTGGATGAGGACAAACTTGATTATGAAAGTCTTTCAACGCAAGCTTTTCATGTGACTACCGTCAAGACTACTTTGTTTCCTGGGAACAATTATTTCTCACTAGACAACGATTCACTTTCTAAGAAAATACATGAAATTAACCCGGTGTCAATAATTGATTGTGGCTCACATGCAGTTCAAGTTGGTGATTATTATATTGGAACTGACGCATCAACCCATAACGATATTGCGTTGCATTCCAATCAAGAGTCCAAAGTTGGATTCATTTTCTCTCGCCAAGTTGTAAGCGTTAAGAAATTAAGCGATGGTTGCAAACATGTCTTAACATCTGTTGTTCATCCACTTCAAATTATGGATACGCAAATTGAAACCGCCGTTCATTTTCCATACGATAGAGTGTATGTTCCCATTGATGGACAAAAAGAGAGAAACCTAAGAGGAGTTGAACCAGATGCACCAGTGCTCGTGTGTTCCGATGATAAAGTTACATCAAAGATGGCGACCGTTCATAAAACCGGCGAAGACTCTATATCAATTAAAGGCGTGCCATTTGATTATAGTTATGCATTGGACGTTAAAGGGAACGAATGTTTGTATGTTGATGCGACAGTTCCAGGTTCTATTAACTACAATCACGCGTCAGGAACAACTGCTATAAGACAAAACATTGTCTTGGGAAGCGGTGCGACTTGCACGAATTGCTATTCTTTTGTTGGAGCTGGCATAATGGCAGTTTT
>Ga0214921_10005646_pt1 | contig 17583 bp, 19 predicted proteins | sample LL1505_MetaG_FD_177992 | JGI IMG/M metagenome (GOLD analysis project Ga0214921, IMG submission 177992) | Freshwater microbial communities from Lake Lanier, Atlanta, Georgia, United States - LL-1505 | ecosystem: Environmental > Aquatic > Freshwater > Lake | place: USA: Georgia | collected...
TATCTTTTTATAAATGAAACCTTCTCCGACAAATAAAAAACTTTATGAAAAAATTAAAGAAGAAGCAAAGAAAAAATTTAAAGTATGGCCAAGTGCTTACGCATCTGGTTGGCTTGTGAAAGAATATAAAAGACGGTCAGGAAAATATTCAGGTAGAAAAACATCATCGTCAGGTATATCTCGATGGTATAAAGAAAAATGGATAAATGTTTGTAAATTACCGAAAAAAGTATCATGTGGTCGTTCTAAATTATCTAAAACATGGAAGAAAAATTATCCCTACTGTCGTCCTTCGATAAGAGTAAATAAATCAACTCCTCGAACATCATCTGAAATAAGTATGAAAGAAATTAAGAAACGATGTTCGAGAAAAAGAAAAAGTCCGATGAAAAGATTAATTTTGAAATAAATTTTTTATTTTTAATAAACAAATAATGTCTGTTTTATTATTAGTTTTATTTATTATCTTATATCTAAATACTAAAACAAAAACAATATTACCTGATATCATTTTGATTATTCTTTCAGGAATAATAATTTATAATTTTATTTACGAAAAAAATGAAAACGAAAATGATGACAAAATTAAAGAAAACAAAAAATACGAATACGAAATTAAAGAAAACAAAGACGAAAACAAAGAATACGAAAATGAAGAAGAAAATGTCGAAGAAAACGAAATAGAAGAAAATGAAAATGAAGAAAACGATGTAAAAACGATACAAGATGATAACAAAAAAATTCCATATCTTGAATATCTTTATCAATTATTTTGTGAAGAAACTGATTTAATGAATAAATTAGATATTGGAACAAATATTATCTGGAATTCATATAATCAAAATCATATTGATGCAGTTTATGAAAAAATCGTTGAAATTTCAAATGACCGGCGTTATGGAAATAAAATTCGTTCAAATGCTATTGATATTCTAATGAGAAGTAATAATAAAAAATACATGGATAATTCCGCTGTTTTATTAGAACGTTTAAGACAAGAAGAACGTCGTGAAGAAAATATGATTGATATTCATAAGATAAGAAAAAAAATCAATAATTTAAAACAACATGTTCGACATATTCCTTTTAATAATGATGAAAATGATATTGAATTACAGCATGTTTTGATGAATCAAATTCGTAATTTACAAATGCGCGAAAATGATATTATTGCAAATCAAAATCGACGAGCATCTGTTTACAATGATACACAAAATGTTCATAATAGTGAAATCAATACTTCTGTTATAAATGTTGCTTCTTCATTAGTTAATAATAAATCTGCATCAAGTGATATGTTTAATATAGATGAAGAATTAAAGAAATATTATCCGGAATATGAAAATCATAAAGAACAAATTAATACAAGTTTAGAAAGAATTAAAAATGAACAAACAAAATTCAAAGATGGTATAACAATTCCAATGGTTTTTGATAAAATCGTCGGGATTATCGCCGGCAGTATTCATAAACCAGAATTAGTAAAACGTTTAGGAGAAGAATTATATGAAATGAATGGTTTATGTTCTACAGGTCATATGGCGCGAATTGTTAATGTTATTCAAGGATTTAATGATATTCCCGAAGAATTGAAAATTAAAATAAATCCAAAAGATGAAATATATGCAAATATCCAATCATTTATTTCAGCGGAAATACAAAAATCCGATAATTACGACCAATTGATGGATGATATGATGGATACTGGTGATAATCATAAACGATTTGTAAATTTTGTTTCTGAAAAGATGAGAAACAAAGTTAAAGAATTACGTAAAGATTATAATGGTATTATTGACGAAACAACGTTAATGTTAAATATCGAGGATTCGTTGATGAATTATTTGAAATCTGAATCAGATGTTAAGATGATAATGAATGGCGTTTAGATCTTTGTCGTTTTTTAGACTTTCGTTTAGATCTTTGTCGTCTTTTAGATGATGATTTCATACCATCTGAAATTTTAACTTTTCTTTGATAAAAATATATACTATCTCCTATACCATACCAATTAGGAATACCAAAATAATTTTCAGTATTAGGTTGCCAATTATTTGGCGATACACCTTCCCATTCTTTATTTAAAATTTCAAAAAATTCTCGAGATGCGACATTTGCATTCATATATTCATTCGTGATATCTGTAAACTCTCCGATAAAAATTAAATAATTACCTTTAAATTGTTTTAAAGATTCTGATGCTACTTGTGAGTTATATGGAGGCCAACATAAAAAAAGACAGGAGTTTATATCACTATATTCTTCAATAGCATATATATAATCAAGTTTTTTAACGTTATAATATAAATATTCATCAGGATATTTAATTTTATCAGTAGCAATAACATTAACAATCTTTTCTTTTTTGTTATAATTTATAGATAAATTTATTAATGCAGACCATAATCCAAAACCAGACCCAATTTCTAATATCACTTTACATCTATTATGAAATAAAAAATGTTTAATTTTTGTAATTGCTTCTTCTGTTACTAATGCATAAGAAAAATGATTCTTATAATAATCTTTTATTTTATTGTATTTTTCAGTATCATTATAATAATCAGTATTATTCACATAATTAATTATACTTTTTATATGCGCAAATACTAATTTATAATTATTATTTTTAATTTCTTCTTTCAGTATTTTTTCTGATTGTTGTAACGGTTCGAGAATTTTTTCGTATCTTTCTTGTATCATTTTTATTGCTTCTTCATGTGTTTTTCTTATTTCTTCTGGTCGTTCTAATGTATTTCCCATTTTTTATATTATAAAAATATAAAAATATAAAAATATAAAAATATAAAATTTTAAACATGACTCGCATCAAGTAATGGTATTTCTTCTATATTGAAAGAATCATAAACAATATATAATGATAACATCACATTTGCCATACCAAATAATATATTGAAAAAATTAAAAAATGACATAGCATCTGAAATATAATAAAGACATTCACTATATATTAATACAATTCCAACAATCAGCCATATTAAAATAAAGAAATTAGCAATAAATATAGAGATTCGTAAGAAATAACGCATAATACTGTGTTTACTAAATAATAGATATGTTACCATAAGCATCGACAACATCATAATAAATATATTCTTCGAATAAGACCATTCTACAATATTCAATCCCATCGATGGATTACAATCCAATTCTTTTTGATTAATATCTGTGATCGTAATTTCAATTATTGGAACTAAAATAAAGAAAATAAATAAAATATAAGGTAATATACTTTTAAAAGTCAGATTAATTTGACTATATCTTGTGAATTTATCTGATAGAGCGTAATAATGTATTCTTGTCATATATTTTTAATTTCTAAAAATTAAAAAAATAAAAATTCAATTTAAATTTTTGTATTATAATAATTAAAATGAAACATCGAATTGGTTATAAGTTATTAAGAGATTCTGATGAATTCTATTTATGTTTATTAGAAGCAACTGGTAATGTTGTTGCAAATGATATAAAATATAGAACAAATGAAATATATATTCATCAAATAATTAAAATAAATAATTTAAAAAATGTCAAAACTGTTAATCACGATAGTTTCTATGATAATAAAAAAATAAAATATATAGTTAATCAAAATATTGTTTCAAAACTAAATTATTCTTCTGAAATTTGCGCTGAAGGTATTCATTATTTTCCAATAACAGGTTCATTTCCAGAACATTTTTTTACATATTTTCATAATTGTAAAATGAATATTTTTAATGTTTCTATTATTTTAGAATCTTGGATTTCTCAAATTAGATTTATAAAAAAATATTACTAAAATTTATCACATTTCACATTTCGTATAAACTTCATCGATATCAACGTCGCTATTTTGTGTCAAATACATTCGACATCCATTATTTTCTTCATTGAAATTTTCAATAGTATTGAGATTATAAACAAATGTCTCAAAACCTAATGGTGTTTCAACTTTGTTTAAACGATTCAAAAAATCATCATATTGTCTTCTCAATTCTTGCTGGAAAGCCACTTTTCTTCCGGAAATAAAAATCGGAAATAAAATTAAAAATAAATTCTTAAACATTTTTATTCTTATTTTTTTTATTTTTAAATTTAATTTTCATATTTTTATCAAATAACATATTAATTTCGTAAAATTATCTTCCTGTCCATACTTTTATAATCGGTAAATCTTTATAATTATCAATTTCATCAAATGTTGTTTCCCAACGCATATATTTATGTATATTACCAAGTAATGGTATTGTTTTTCTATTATATACTTTATCATTATATACTTTTTGTAGTAAACAACCAATAACTCTTTCAAAAGAACATCGATTATATCTTGTTTTTATAACATTTAATAATTTACTTATATTATATTTGTTATTAACACTATTTAGAAAATCGAAAGTTATTATACTCATTGAACCAAAACAACCTTTCCATAAATTTTTATTTTCATAAAATTTTAGCAATTCTTGGTCATTAAATAATTCTATCATTTTTGTTTCATCTTCTATTTGATCCCAATGATGTTCAAAATCCCATATAACTTCATAATGCAAAATATCATAAAAATTAATATAATTATTTATAAATACAGAATCGTGTAATATTACAGCAATATCAAAAAAGTTATTTTGTAAATAATAATAATATGGTAATATTTCACCTCTTTTATGATATTGACTTTGTATAATAATAGTTTTATACAAATCTATATTTGTTATATAATCATAATTACTATTATCGTCTATAATAACTATCATATTTTCTTTATAATATTTTCTTATACAATTATAAGAATGTATCCAATATTTATTTGATAATTCATTATTTACATGTCTTAGCATAATAAAACCCATACTTCTTTTTTTTAGAGGATGAATATAATTATATCGAAAAATATCAATAGATATTTTAATCTGTTGGTGAAAATAAAATAATAAAATAAATAAAATTATTAAAAATATAAAAATTATTGTATTCATTTTATTATACAATTTTATTTTTAATTTCATTAATTTCATTAATTTCATTAAACCTGTTATTGTGGTTAAGAAAAATACAATGACATAAATTTACATCAAAATGGAGACTAGAGATTATCTTTATGTATTTGATATAATTCATCGCAAATCTTTTTCATATTTTTAACATCAATTTTTCTATCTTCGTGTTTATTTCTATAAAAAACGGCATCTTTTTCATATTTATCGACATTTATTACTTCTTTAAATACAGCAACATCTTTGAGATTATATTTTTGTTTTAAATCATAATATAACAATCCAAATGATACATCATCAATCACATTATAATTTAACATTTTAATTTTGTGTTCAAGAATTAAATCTCTAAAATTATTACTTATCAAAATAGCATTTCCTTGTATAAATGGTTGTTTATAATATTGCCAATCAAATATACCTGCTCTATAATCTAACCAAGTTAATTCTTTATATTGTGACCCACCGTAATCAAAATCCATTTCATTTAATTTTTCTTGAAGTAAATCAAAATTAACAATTTCAGAAATATTACTTCTTAAAATATAATCGTAATTTTTGTGTTTGAATAATTCAAATCCGTAAAGAGTTTTTAGTAGTATTCCTGGAATTAAAGTTTCTTTACCTTCAAAATAAATTATATTATCATAAATAATTACCGGTTGTTCACTTCCAAAAAATTCTTTTATATTTGAACTAAAAACTAAAAAATAATGTTCTATACCTATTTTCTTTAAATATGCAGATTGAATTTTATACATTTCTTGATATTCTGGAATATTTGTAGAATAAATAATAAGATTTAACAATTTCATTTTATAAAACAATTTCTATTTGTTTAAATTTATTTATAGAACACAAAACATTATAAAATAAAATGATTAATATTTTAATTTACGGTTCTCGTGGATGGATTGGTAAACAATTTATCAAAGCATTAAATGATAGTCATATCAATTATATTGAAGGTGTAGAAAGATGTGATGATATTGAAAAAGTTGAAGAAGAAATAAAATTACATAATCCAAGTCATATTTTATGTTTAATTGGTAGAACTCACGGTAAAATCGGCGATAAAATTATTCCAACTATTGATTATCTTGAGGAAGAAGATAAGTTAGTGGAAAATGTTAGAGATAATTTATTTTCTCCGTTGATTTTATCAATGATTTGTAAGGAAAAGAATATACATTTTACTTATTTAGGCACAGGTTGTATTTTCGATGGTGAAAAAAGTGATGGATATACAGAGGAAGATGAACCCAATTTTTTTGGTTCTTCGTATTCAATAGTAAAAGGATTTACGGATAGATTAATGAAAAAACAAAAAATATTAAATTTACGGATAAGAATGCCAATCAATGATGAAATTAGTTCAAGAAATTTTATTACAAAAATAACAACATATGATAAAATATGTTCTATTCCGAATTCAATGACAGTTTTACCTGAATTGATACCATATGCGATAGAAATGATGATGAAAAACATAACAGGAACTATAAATTTAACTAACCCAGGAGTTATTTCCCATAATGAAATTTTAGAAATGTATAAAGAAATTGTTGATAATACATTTACGTGGAAAAACTTTACAATTGAAGAACAAAATCAAATTTTATCTTCGAAACGTTCAAATAATAAATTAAATACCGATACTTTAAAAATATTCTTTCCAAAAATTAAAAATATTAAAGATTCTGTAAGAGATTGTTTAGAAAGATATCCAAAACCTTATCCTAAAATTATTAGAAATATTACAGAAAATGTAAATATGTTAATAACTGGTGGATGTGGATTTATCGGTTCTCATTTTGTTAATTATATTTTTAAGAAATATGAAAATATACGTATTATTAATTTAGATGCAATGTATTATTGCGCAGATGAAAATAATGTGGATGAATGTATTCGTAATTCAGAACGATATAAATTGTTAAAAATGAATCTAAATGATATTACAAAAGAGTTAATACTAAATTACGATATAAATTATGTTGTTCATTTCGCGGCCCAAAGCCACGTTCAAAATTCATTTTATGAATCTGTTCAATATACATATGACAATGTTTTAGGAACGCATAAATTACTTGAATCTTGTAAAGATAATAAAAATATTAAATTATTTATTCATGTATCTACAGATGAAGTTTATGGAGAATCTAAAATAGTTAATGATAAAAAAACAGAAACATCATTGCTTTGTCCAACAAATCCTTATGCAGGAACAAAAGCGGCAGCTGAATTAATTGTTCAAACATATTTATATTCTTTCAAGTTGCCGATTATAATAACAAGAAGTAATAATGTTTTTGGAAAAAATCAGTATCATGAAAAACTTATTCCACGATTTATTAAATTATTAAATGAAGATAAAAAAGTTACGATACAAGGAGATGGATTGACATATAGGTCTTTTCTACATGTTGATGATGTTGTTAACGCATTTGATACTATTTTGACGAAAGGTGTTGTAGGTGAAATATATAATATAGGTTGTGATGAAAATATGGAATATTCAGTGATGGAAATTTCACAAATATTGATTGAAAAAATTAAGAAGACAAATAATTATTCTGAATGGATAGAATATGTAGAAGATAGACCATTTAATGATACGCGATATTATATAAGCAATTCTAAATTAAAAAATTTAGGATGGAAAATAAATAAAAATTTTATACATTGTATTGATGAACTAATTTCTATTTCTTGAACATTTTTTTTAATTAAAAAAATTGATATTTAAAAATTTGATTCTCTTTAAATAGAAAATATGGTTATAATTGACGACTATTTAGATTATCATAATAAGTATACGACCACATACGGTCCTAAAACGATAATTTTAATGCAAGTTGGTTCTTTTTTTGAAGTTTATGCTACAATGAACGAAGGACCCGATATGAAACAATTATCTGAATTGTTAGATATTCAATATACGAAAAAAGATAAAAGTGTAAGTGAAATTAACAAAAATAATCATTATCTTTTAGGATTCCCTTTATATACTTTACATAAATTCGTTGATATTCTTATTTCTAATCAATTTACAATTGTTGTTATTGAACAGACTACACCTCCGCCAAAACCAAAACGCGAAATAACCCAAATTATTTCACCTTCAACATATACTGAATTTAATAAAGTTGCTGGACAAAATAATTACTTAATGACAGTTCTATTTTCTTTTGCACAAGATAAATTTAGAAATACATATGTCAATACAATTATCACTTGGGTTGATGTTTCTACAAACGAATGTTTTATTACTGAAACAACAGATTCTGATTCTCAAATTAATTTAGATGATACATTGAAAAATATATTGAATACAAATCCAAATGAAATCGTGTTTTTTACCGATTTTCAGACTAAATCAAGTGAAAAACATATGAATCTAATTAATCAATTTGTTGCAAATATGTATTCGTTTAATTTTTGTATTCACGACAAAACTAAAATTATGATTAATGAAAACTTTTTTAAATTATCGTATCAAACAACCGTTTTAAATAAAGTTTATCCTAACACTGGTTTGTTAAATGTTATTGAATATTTGGATTTAGAAATGAAACAAGATGTTATCATATGTTTTGTTTATTTATTACAATTTGCATATGAACATAATGAAAAGATTTTAGTTGGAATTCATAAACCAAAATTTATTGAAAATGATAAATATATGCAGTTGATTAATAATGCGTTAATTAATTTGAATATTATTTCTAATAGCACAAATAAAATATCTTCTGTAGTAAATTTATTAAATAATTGCAAAACAAATATCGGAAAAAGATATTTTAGAAAATGTTTAATTAATCCTCTTACAAATGTAAATTTAATTAATGAGAGATATGATGAATGTGATTTTTACATTAAAGATAAATTTTATGAAAATGTACGTAAATATCTATCAGGAGTTTCTGATTTTGAGCGACTTCATAAACGTATTATTATGAAAACATTACAACCACCAGAAATGAATTCTATTTGTAATTCGTTTCAAAATGTCTACAATTTATTTGAAATCTTGAAAAGCAGAAATGCAAATTTCAAAAATTATGGTATATCATCTTTCGAACGTTTCGAAAATAATTTACAAGGAATGAATGAATATTTAACACGATTTGAATTATCAGAATGTGAAAAAGTAAATTTAAATCAAATTGTCAGAAATCTTTTCAAAAAAGATATTTATGAAGATTTAGATGAACTACAAGATGAAATCAATAAATTTGAAAATATTTTTGAAAATGTTGTTGATTGTCTAAATTATGGTTGCGTTGATAATGAATTTAAACTTGAGAAAAACAAAGACAATATCAAAAGTATAAATGTCACGGTAAATCGGTTTCAAAATATGTTAAAAGATAAAAATCGTTCAGAAAGAATAAGTGCATTATTAAAACAAAAATGCGGTATGACTATTGATGATATTTCCTCTAAACCTGTTTCCACTACAAATAAAACAATGTTGAAAATCTTATTTAAAGGAATGAACGATAGCCAAGTCAAATTATCTGAACTACAAAGTGAATTTAGAAATAAGGTTAGTGAAAAATTTTTAAATGAATTAATGCGTATTGTTGATAATTTTAGTTCTTTATTTACACGAGTCATAGAATTCGTCGGTAAAATTGATTTATATAGTAATAATGCATACAATTCTGTTCAATATTGTCTACATAAACCGGAAATAGATGCGCAAAATTATGGATATATTTCTACAACAAAAATAAGACATATATTAATTGAGAATATAAATACTGATGTTCCATATATTGCTAATGATGTTGATATTGGTACAGAAAATAAAAAAGGAATGTTACTTTATGGATATAATGGCGGTGGAAAAAGTTCTGTTTTGAAAAGTATAGGTATTTCTTTAATTTTAGCACAAAGTGGAAGTTATGTTCCATGTAATACATTTAAATATAGTCCATATGATAAATTATTTTCGCGCATCCCCGGCTCCGATAATTTATTTAAAGGACAATCTTTATTTCAATCAGAGATTTTAGAATTAAGAACAATATTAAAACGAGCAGATGTAAAATCATTAGTTATATCAGATGAATTATGTTCTGGAACTGAAAACTTATCGGCTTTATCTTTAATATCAGCGTCAATTGATTTCCTTTCTAAAAATGAAGTTTCGTTTCTTATGGCTACACATTTGCACGAGTTGACAGATATAGAATGTGTGAAATCATTAAAAAATGTTAACGTGTATCATTTAGAAGTATCATATAATGATAAATATGGAATAGTTTACGACCGTATTTTGAAAGAAGGACAAGGTTCGCGACAGTATGGTTTAGAAGTATGTAAGTCATTGGATTTACCGGAAGAGTTTTTATATATGGCGAATCAGATAAGACAAGAATTTATAGGAATGTCGAAAAATATTGTTTCGACGAAGAATAGTCAATATAATAAAGAAGTTTATTTTGATGAATGTAATATTTGTCAAAATAAAACGGAAGAAATACATCATATTATCGAACAAAATAAAGCAAACGATGATGGGATTATAGTAGAACAAAATATACATAAAAATCGGAAAAGTAATTTGATGAATGTATGTTCTTCTTGTCATGATGAAATCCACGATAAAAAAATAAAAGTAAATGGATATATACAAACAAGTAATGGGATTAGATTAGATATTGAAAAGAAAAGTGATTGTTTTGGAGAAGTAGTTGATTTAGAGCAAAAAGTAAAAGATTTAAGAAGCGAAGGAAATTCAGTTGCGCAAATTTTAGAGATTATGAAAAAAAATTATAGCGATATGACGATGTATAAAATTAAAAAGTTATTGAAATAAAAATTTTCATACAAAATTACATACAATTTTCATAAATCGGTGATAATGACATTACAAAATGTTTTTTCTTTTTTTGTTTTACAAATACTTTTTTTTTTGGTATTTCATTTTTTTTCAGATAATTATAAATTGTAAAATATATTATTTCAGTTGTTCCATACATTATATAATAAAAGATAAAATAATAAAAAATTTGAATTTTTTTATGATTTAAAAATATATTTTTATAAAGAAAAATGCAAGAACAAATTATTAACATAAACGATGAAATTGTTATCACACAATTTTTACAAATGTTTAGAAATATCTTTATGAATATTTCTATTTTCATTTTATGTATATTTTTATTTATGAATCCCGTTTTATTAGTAAATGCTTTATTATTCATCTCAATTTTCTTATTTGTTAAGGCTTGTTTTTCTTATCTTACCGAAGACAATAAATTACCAACTTTACAACAACCTTCTATTGAAACAGAAATTAAGATTTTCGACGAATCCGATTTATTAAGAGACCGCATTAGAAAATTAAAAAGAGAAAATACTGTTTTGAGAGACAGACTTGACCGAACTGATAGAAAACATAAAAAGAGACAAAATATTCCTTCATCTGTTCCTCCTTTCACATTTGAACCTTTTAAAATTAATGTCGATTTTCTTGATGTAAAAAAAGACGAAGTTAAGGTCGATGTCAAGGATGATGTCAAGGATGATGTCAAGGATGAAGTTAAGGATGAAGTCAAAGAAAATGTCAAAGAAAATGTCAAAGAAGATGTCAAGGATGAAGTCAATGAATTCAAGGATGAAATTGATGATAATAAATTATCTTTAGATTTAGAGAAAATTATTACTGATGCAATAAACGATATGATTAATTCTCATGATATGTTTAAAGAACGAGATGGTTTTGCAATTTTATCTCCTATTCCAAGTACTCCTGCAAATACAGATGATGACGATGATGAAGATATTGAATAAAAAATTAGGTTTAAAGAAAAAAATTTATATAATTATATATAAATTTATGAAAATTATTATAGATTGTAGAGAATCAAAATTGATTGAAGCGTGTCAAAGTTTAAACACTGATAAACCTTCTATAGAAATTATAATAAAAAATCTCGAATTAGGAGATATTATAATTCAAAATGATAACGAAGAAGATAAAATAATTATTGAACGTAAAACAATTTCCGACTTAATTTCAAGTATTTCAGACGGTAGATATAATGAACAATCTTTTCGATTAAATGCTTTAGAAAATGAAAATCATAATATTATTTATCTAATTGAAGGAACGACGCGAAATCTGACAAGTCAAAAACAAATGGTATATTCATCGATGTTTAGTTTGAATTATTTTAAAGGATTTTCGGTTTATCGAAGTGAAAATATAAACGAGACGGCTTATATTATTCTAAATATGGCGTACAAATTGAATAAAGAAAAAGATAAAATTTCTTATTATCCGAAAAATGGTGAAAGAGAAGAAAAAGATTATGTTTCTGTAATCAAAAAGAAGAAAAATGAAAACATAACAAAAGATAATTTTATGGATATTGCATTATGTCAAATTCCATCTGTAAATGAAATAACCGCACGTGTTATAAGTACAGAATTTAAAACTTTATTGAATCTTATGAACCAACTTAAAGAAAATGATAAATGTTTGGACGGTTTGACATATACAACATCAAAAAATCAAGTTAGGAAAATTAGTAAAACTTGTATCGCAAATATTAAAGAATTTCTATGTTAAAATCTTTTTTAGTAAATCAAAAACATTGCAAAATATAATGACAATGCCAATAATGTATATATAATTACACTATCAAAATAATAAAATAAATAAATTAATATTACAGATGTTATCATCATAATAGCATCTACTATAAGTATTTTCCAATCATTTTCATCTATGTAATTTTTGAAAACATCAACCATATTGTTTTGTTTTTCTGAATAAGATTTTACAATAGTTGCAAATGTTAAATCATGAATCAATTGAATTACAACAACAGATATGATAAAATAAAATAAATTAAATGGTATAATGTGTTCTGGTATAACATATTTGAAAAGCAGTAATGAGAGGTAAATGCCAAATGTTATCGATGATACATCTGCTACAAAAGCACCAAATGTGAATTTATTATACCATTCTTTGATAACTTGACCAACTAAATTATTTCTTGCTAAAATTAAAGCGATAATATCGACAAGAATTACGGCTAAAACTACGTTGACTGGATTATTTATAATAACGTCTAAATCTAAAGTAGCAAACAAAATATTGTTCATTTATTTAAACACAATTTTTATTTTTGATAAATTTTTATTTCTAACATTTCTTTAAGAATATAAAATTCTTTTTCTTCATTTTTACTTCCATTTTCAATATTTTCGATAATAATATTCATTTGTTTTAGAATATTATAATCATATATTTTCGGTTTATATTCATTCAATATGTCAATAATAGTAGATTTATATTTTTCATTTATAAGAATCGTTAAAACAAAATCAAGTAATTCGAAATAATATTCCATTTTCTTTTATAATCTTATTTCTTTAAATTATTCCGTTGTTTTATTTATCGTGAAAACAATATCATCATATCTACCTTTGTTTGTACGTAAATCATATGAATGTACATATTTTTTCAAATCATCTGGAACTTCTGTAATAAGTATTTCTATCCACGACCAATCTTGTACATCTTCTATTATCAATATTCCATCATTTGCTAATATTGGAGCATATAATTTTATAAAATGTTTCATGCTTTCTAAAGTATGCGGGCCATCGTCAAGAACAAAATCAAATTTAAGATGCGATAATTTTGTTTTAACAAATGATTCATCATATCCATTTGTAGAAGTATATAAAACGACACGACTATCATTTTTTAATTCATCGATTACGCGATTTTCTGGTAAAATATCAATACCAAAAATTGTAGCATTTGTAAAATATTCACGCCATAATTTTACACTTCCACCATTTTTTTCTTGAAAATCTCCTAAACCAATTTCTAAAACATTTTGTGCTGAATGTTTTTTACGTGATAAAAGCGATTCATATAAATCAATATAAGAATGTGTAGTGTTTTTATCAGTTAATGAATTATCAATTAAATCTATCAAAGACATTTTTATCTTTATCTTTATTTTTTTCTATCTTTATTTTTTTCTATCTTTATTTTTTTCTTAAATATCTGTTTATTTTCAAAATCAATGATTTTGGAATTTATAACCCACGGCGGGGATCGAACCCGCGACCACCAGCTTAAAAGGCTGGCGCTCTACCTTACTGAGCTACGGAGGCAATTCTATATATAAAATTCTTGTCTTTAAATTAACTTTTTTAAAAAACAACGAAATTGAAAAGTTGTAAAAAATTTTCTTTACTAATAATAAATGGATGGTAATACTAAAGAAGAGTTTTGCACAATGTGTTCTGTTGATGTGCCATCGGCATTTGGAAACGACGAAGAATACGAAAAAGAAGAAAAAAAAGAAAAAAGAAGTTTTAAAAATATTTGCGTAAAATGGTCAAATTGGTTTTTAAATTTGTCCGTAATTATTGTTATTATCGTTCTTATTTATTTTTTCTTCAAGAAACCTTAATTTAAAAGAATAAGAATAAAATAAAAATGAATAGTTTTCCAAAATTACTTTCGGCATCAAATAAACATAATTTCTCTGATTTAAATAATGAACGTATTTTGAATTTATTTAGAGAACATATATATTTACATATGTTGAAAAATTATCATTCTGATAAAGACGAAAATAATTATATTGATTTGGATGTGTTTTGCAAACAACATCTTACCAATAAAAATGAAAAACTTATAAGAGATATTGTTTTTATTGTAATCAAAGAATTAGAAGCATTAGGATGGAAATGCGCTTTGTCATTTAATGATACTGGGTTATTTATATATTCTACAGTTAATAAACCATCTTCTTGTTGGTAGGTAATGAATATAACTTAATATTTAATTATTTAAAAATATTTTAAATAATATAAAGAAAATGGACAAACCAAAATTTTTAAAAGAAAAAATGATAGAACCGATAGAAGATATAATGTATAGATTTAAAAAAGCGCGACTTGTTATAGTTGATTATGAACTTATGAAATTAGATTTTCCTATATTCGAAAAATACCCTAATACAGAAATAGATGAATATATTTTGAATAATATTGCTGTTTTATCTCAATTTGTATATTCTAATAATATTTCAAAAGAACCAAGTGATTTATTTGAAAAAATTGAAAATAACAATAAAAAATATTATAGACCTATGAATTACGGTAGAGCGGTTGTATATAATGATACTGAAACAAATGTTTGTATTGATATGAAAGGTGTAGGCGTTGGAAGACATTTTAAAATCAATTATGAAACAAAAGAAAAAGAAATTATTATTCCAAAGAAAGTAATCGAAGGTCCACATACTGATGGATTTCTTACACTATCAGATGCCGTTTCTGAATATACAAATGAAAATATTATAAGACATATTTTTAAAAATTCAGAAACTGCAATAAAATTAAAATTAAAAACTATAAAATCTTATGCTGTTATTGATCTTGGTATAAATATCAGAAATAATGAAAAAGCAGCTATTTATGTAAGACAATCTTTTAATAGAGAAATTGATAGATGTAATAAACAAGATAGTTGTATAATTCAAAGTATTTTATTTCAATATGGTATTACATCTTATAATATTATGAGAGAAAGAATACCTATTTCTTCTAATTTTAATATTCAAGCTACTAATAATATTTCTGAAAAACAATATACTTATCTTATTGATTTTGGAGGATATATTTTTCACACTAAAGAGAGTTTTAAAGAATCTTTGAAACAAACATTCATAAATGATTTTGCATATTTACTTAAACAAAAATTAGTTGAAAAATATAAAGATAAAATTAAAGAAAATTTTAGAAACCCAGAAAACTATTTAAAAAAATTACAATTCTATATGACATATCCTAATATTAAAAATATTTTTGATAATTTAGAATTAAAATTAAGTAATAAAGATAAAGAAAAATCAAGAGTTGGTAAACTTATTGATGATAGTTATATTGAAATATGTAAATTATTTATTTTACACGAATCAACAGATGGTAAATTAAAAAATAAATATATTCAAGATATGATCGATTTTATTTTTTCTTATTCAAATAAATGGTTTAATTGTACTATACTTGACGATTTGAGATTATTAGGTAAAGATGGTATGTATAAAATTATAAATATTATAAATATAGAGGAGTCAAATTTTTCAATTGTTTTAAACGATTTTATAAAAAAAATACAAAAAAATATTGATATATGTGATAAAATATCATATTCTAATATATGTTCTGCAGATGAAGAAAAAACAATATATGATGAAAAAATAAACTCATTGTATATTCTTTTTAATTATAATGATTATTTAAAAAAAATATCGTTTTTATTTGAAGAACCAATCGATGAAATAGGAATTTTATTTGTAACAAATATTATCCAAGATAAAAAAATGTGGAATTTTTTTATTTATAATAAATCTTTCAGATTTAAATATAAAATATTTAATTCTAAATACATTTCTAAATTAGACGACAAAAATTGGAGTTGTGCAGAACCTAAAAATATTAAAGATTGTTTAGATTTTGATGGTATATACTATGAATTTTCAAGAAAAATGCTTAAATTAAATACTAAAAATGTGTGTATAATAACACATTCAGCAGGTAGTATTTATTCTGTGTTGTTTGCAAATGCAAATAGAACTGATTATAATATAATATCTATACATTGTTTAGCACCTACGACTTTTACTGAAAAAGATATAAATTATATAAATAATATTATAAACCCATCAAAACAAATTATTTGTATGAAAAATATCATAAAAAATAGAGAATCTATATTTAGAGAATTAAATAATTTGAAAAATATAAATATATATTTTTATGTTTTAAAAACAGAACCTGTAACTAATAGAACACAATTAAATCAACAAATAGATTTTTTAAATAACATTTCTAAAAATTCTAAAAATACAGACAAAATTATTGAAATCGATAGCAAAAAAGGTAAAATTAATCATATGAATATAACACAAAATGAAGAAATTCAAAATTTAATTATTAATAAAATAATCAATGAAAATAAAAAAGATGGTAAAAGAAAATCTAAAAGAAAATCTAAAAGAAAATCTAAAAGAAAATCTAAAAGAAAATCTAAAAGAAATTAAAAAATATTTTTATACAAATTATGTATAAAAATTCACAAAATCTTTTTATGTAATAAACTTCCTTTACTTGGTAATGACGAATCCAGTAAAATATTAATTTTTTCTTTTACAAAATTTCCGTTATCAGTTGAATATATAACTTTTTTTATTCCAAAACGATGCAAAACTTTTGCACATAGTGAACAACATTTCGAATTTTTTATTTCACCTTCTCGAGAAAATCTAACATTAACTATATTTATAGTTTCAATTTTACGTTTCTTTATCTTTCTAATACATGCAAGTGCTTGCACTTCTGAATGTCTGGTTATATAATTATCTATTACATTTGCTTCTCTGCATATATAATTAGTAGGTTTACCAAGATTACAACTCGGTTTTGCTGTTATTATTTTACCACCTTTATAAATTATAGTCCAATTTTTTGCAATACTATCTACCTTTTTCATATAAAAGACACTGCTGTTTATCAATGAAAGACATAA
>Ga0214921_10005648_pt1 | contig 17580 bp, 12 predicted proteins | sample LL1505_MetaG_FD_177992 | JGI IMG/M metagenome (GOLD analysis project Ga0214921, IMG submission 177992) | Freshwater microbial communities from Lake Lanier, Atlanta, Georgia, United States - LL-1505 | ecosystem: Environmental > Aquatic > Freshwater > Lake | place: USA: Georgia | collected...
TTATTCAAAATTTGTTCTATATTGAATAAATCATCTACATAATCCTGTATATTTTCAACACGTAACGTTTTTCCTAAATGGTATTTCACATAAACCGTCTTTTTTTTTGAAAGAACTTGTTTTGTAGACAAAATCATGTCCAATTGTTTCGGCACATCTTTATTTGTATACATTGCATGGACTTCATTCACTCCAAAATTTTCATACTCCGATGTATCATATTGTTGTGCTTTCAATAATTCTAAAACTGTCTGCCTTGATTTGTGAATCATGGTAATTAATCCACTCGATGTTTTCTGTTGTTGTGCTGATGACATTTTTGAGTTGTTTTTATTTGTTTGTTTGATTGTTTGATTGTTTGTTGATCGTTACTTCTTTCTTATATTTATATTACAAAACAATAATTTTAATTCAATTTTATTATTATTGTTTTATCGCAAATTAAAATAATATCAAATACATAATAAATTATAAACTATAAATTATAAAACTATGGACTATTTATAAATACTGTTTTTTTCCCCTGTTGTTCACCTTTTTCTTCATCTTCTTTGGGTTGTTGTTTTTCTACTGATAAAATTCCTGGTGATCCTTGTCCCTGTCCCTGTCCCTGTCCTTGTGCTCCTATCGGCATAACAGCTTGCAATGGGTTTGTTGGAACCATTACATTCATCGGTTGTCCAGATAATACTATAGGAGATCCTACAGGAGACGATACTGTATATTGTGGGGATGTGGGAATATATGATGAATATATAGGTGAACCAGGCGCCAATTGATAACCAATAGGTGACTGTGGTTGTGACAAGGCCGCCGCCGCCGCTGCCGCTCCAAACCCCATTGACTGATAAGGATTTGCAGCAGCAGCTGTTCCAACTACAGGCGAACTCCCATAGACAGGACTTGATGCCGTATATCCTGGGGGACTAAGATTTTGAAATTGTGGGGACATAGCCTCTGCACCCTGTTCTATACCCCGCTCCGCTTGTTGTTTTGCTTCTTCTAATAACTTCTTTCGATACATAACTTTCTGAAACTCTTGTGCTATATTTACATATGAGCTTAGCCAATTATTTGGCGTCTGATTTCTAGCCAATTCATTTGCCATAATTTCATCCGGTATTCTTTCTCCATTCGGGTATACTAGATCTTTTTCAGACCATCCAACGGGATATGTATTTGGAAACTGCCCATATCCACCTGCTGGGCCATCCCATATTTCGGTAGGAGATCCCTTGGCATCAAGAACTAAAGATGCAAAAATATATCTATATCTCTTTGGTATTCCTTCTCCTGCGCTGGCACCTTCACCTTCAACTAGTTCACGACTATCTAATCTCCAACCAAGATTTTCAATATCTTTAAGCATCTTTTCTTGTGCTTTTTGATTATCTAATAAAATAGCATTTGTATTCTCTTGTTTTTTATCTAACTCCACTTTTCTTGATCCCTTGCTCCCTACATGTCCAATAGAACTTTTTGCTTTGCTTGATTCAATAACACGTGAAATAATATCAGATGTTTGCGGCGTTTCATCAAACATAAGTTTATTGATTGTTTTAGAATATGCCATACTTTCAATCAGTTCTATATTATCTTCTGTTATAATTCGCATCGATACATTCATTGTTAGAAGCTCTTGCATTAATAATTTAAATGAATACGGCACACGGACAATACTAAACGATCTTCCAAACCGCGTTATTTTATCGATATTCATCTCGCTTAATAAATTTCCGGTAAATTTTATAGGGCCATCTGCCATAGGGCTTATAAATAAATCACGCATACTATTATAAATAGCAATTGTTCCCGTTTTATTACATATTGCCATAAAATACTCATCGCCGCGAATCATCATCGACTCCTGTAGAAAATGACTAATTCCATGTCCTATTATCCCGTCACGTTCCATTTCACCTACACGTAAACCACCGTCATTTGCTCTACCTTGCACTGTTTGGCGTGTAAGCAAAGTTCTCGGCCCGCGTGCACGATAATTGATTTTATCTTTTACCATATGTTTCAAACGCATATAATATGTAGGGCCGATAAATATATCGGATTGTATTTGTTCACCTGTCATTCCATTATATAATATTTGCGTTCCACTAGAATGAAATCCCTCATTGAGTAATAATTTGCCATACTGTTTTTCCTTTGGGCCTGTATTTAAAAATGCAGTGCAGTCTCCAAATGCACCATATAAAGAACATGCTTTCCCAACTAATGTTTCCACTAATTGTCCAATCGTCATACGAGATGGAATTGCATGCGGGTTAATAATAATATCAGGACGGATACCATCCGCCGTAAAAGGCATATCTTGTTCACGTATTAAAACACCAACAGTTCCTTTCTGCCCAGCCCGAGATGCAAATTTGTCTCCAATACTAGGCATTCTCTCTTCGCGAATACGCACTTTAGCTAGACGTGTCCCTTCTTCGCTTTCGGTAATAAATGTTTTATCAACAAATCCAAGTTGCCCCTTTTTAGGAAAAACGGATTCGTCTATGGGATGTTCGGGATTGTCCAAATTTGTCTTAACTTTTCCGATTAATACGATTTTATCATTTAATTCCGTGTTTTCTTTAATCATTCCATACATATCAAGATGATCATATTCGTATCCAGGTTTTAGCCCGATAACATTTGCTTCACTTTCAATATTTACAATATGAGAATCGACGGCTACACCTTTATTTTTTGTAGATTCTTCGCGTGTTTCGTAACTATTGAAATATGTTGTGCGAAACATTCCGCGTTTTACCGAACCTTCATTAAAAAGAATAGAGTCTTCTACATTATATCCAGAATAGCACATAATAGCCACGATAACATTTTCACCACACGGGTGTTCTTCATTGTTTATATGTTTCAAATAGCGACTTTTAACTAGCGGTATTTGTCCGTAGTTTAACATTACTCCCATTTTGTCAATTCGCGAAAAGAAATTCGTGCTATATAATGAAATGGCTTGTTTCGCTTGTCCACATGCAAACGCATTTCGTGGAAGAGGATTGTTTTCCGGGTAAACAATCTGATTTCCCATAAATCCGTATAAAATAGACGGATGAATTTCAATATGCGTGTATGGTTTATCGCGTGCATTATATGATAAAGAAATGAGCAACGACTCTTCTTCGGCAGTATCTACATATTCTAAAATAGACGACATATTTTTTCCACTTTTTTGTATATCCACAATTGTTTCAACACCGTATAACATAAGTGGTGTATAAATAATTGGAGACTCTATTACATATTCTGTGACATTTTTTACATCTATTCCATTCATCCCGATAATTAAATTTTTCCATGTAAAATTTCCAGATTGTAATAATATAAGAATTTCTTTTCTTTCAAAAGCATATCTTGAACTAATTGCGTCATAATAAAATAACGGCCTACATAATCGTCCACCATCAGTAAAAATAAACATTTCGTTACTCTGTATTTCCCAATGTGCACTTATAAAAGGAGATATTAATCCGAATCTTCGATACGCTTTTATTTGTATATTCACTTCTTCGGGATTCGATATAACACCTACCCATGCACCGTTTATGAATATTTTTGTAGAATTAAACAAATATTTCCTAGGGCATTCTTCTAATAGTTTCATGCCTATAATATCACGCATCCATTTTATCATCGGTTGTCCTGAAAATCCAGTAGTAATATGGCACATTAATGTCATGTTTTTATGTAAACCGCAATTTGCACCATCAGGTGTATCTACGGGATCAATAATACCCCATTGTGAACTATGCAATAAACGCGGCTTTATCGACTTGGATGACGAATCAATCGGCAAATTTATTTTACGGAATCCTGCAATAAATGAATTATACGAAAGCCGATTCGCATCTTGAACTACCCCTATTTTTTTAGTATGTTCTACTGAACCCCAGTTCCCTTTAAATGCTTTTTTAAATCCGGATTCTACAATACGATCTTGAAAAATTTCGTTTTTATTTAGCGAAATCAAAGAAGGGAATGAATCTGCTGTATTATATCTGGACGCATTACCATAGTATTCGCGATCAATCGCTAGACGAATATTGGCTTGTTGTAATGAATAATATTCTTTAAATAAGTCATATAAAAGACGTCCCGGAGAATCGACGCGTTTAAATTTAAAATTATCGCGATCGGTAGGTTTTTCATTTTTAGTATATACTAGTAATAATTTATAAACAATGTATCCTAGGTAATACGCTTTATTTATATAATTTAGTTCTCCTAATTGTGGAAGAAAATAATTCATTAAAATATCGTGAACATGTGATACTGTTTTTGATTTTGTAAATGTGGATATAAATTTAAGAGCGATTTCTTGTGTAAAAATTTTATTTGCATCATGAATCGATGGAATAAACAAATCTACCATATTTTCATTTTTATCGATATCGAGTAAACAATATTCTATAATATCTTTATCCGATAAAACGCCTAATGCTCTCATGACAATAAAAAGGGGTATCGGTTTACGAACATTTGGTATTAATACAACGATTTGTCTATTTGAGTATCTGGCGCCAGGTGCAACAATTCTTACTGACATTGTTCGTTCTGGTTTTGAAGCATCTTCAGAAACGGTGCGTATATCAGCAGAGTGACTATAGAGTTCACCTTCGTCATCATATTCACGTATATAAAGCATATTATCAGCGAATTTTTCTTGTGAAATTATAAACTTTTCTTTCCCGTCGATAATAAAATATCCGCCATGGTCGTTGCGACACTCACCCATGTTAAATCTTACAGAAGAATTGAGTCCATTTAAAATACATAATTCGGATTGAAGCATGATAGGAAACCTGCCAAGAAATACTTTCTCTAATACTAACGTTTCTACTCGTATATTATCTTCTACATCTCGCATTATAAAATCAACATCTATATCATAATGAATAGTTGTTCCATATGTCATATTTCTAAGCCGCGCTTCATTCGGATACATAAAATGTGATCTTTTTACTAAACCACCGTTTTCGTCATCGTATATAACAGGTTTTCCGTAGTATATTCTATTGCCACCTTTACCGCCGATATATAATTCACATCTTAGTTTGAAAATATTTGTAGATGTGTCTTGTTCTTTTTGAAGGACAATAGGGTTTTTCTCTTTGAAAATTCTTTTTATTCCATTTACAATAAAATCATTATAGGATGCTAAATGATGTTGAACTAAGCTATTTGGATTATCTTCAAAATATTTATCAATTACTTGCCAGGCTAATTCTGAATTCATGTTTTCTTAAATTATATTATTATACTATTATATTATATCGTTAGTATTTTTTATACTTTTTACTTTATATTCATATTTGTCTTCATTGTTATATTTGTAGTTAGTTATATTTGTAGTTATATTTGTAGTTATATTCATATTTACTATAATATTAAATATAATATTAAATATGAATTAATGCTTAGATTTCATGTTTACTGTTTTATTATTTTTATTTTTTATTACTTCTTGCAATCGAAATTACTAATACTGCAATTGCAATAAAAGCTATACCTAAAATTATATATGGAAAAAGAAATAAAAACCATGATAATTTAGTCCATCCAAACCTACATAATACATTAAGTATGACAGCCCATGCTAATATAAATAATATATTTAATATATAAAAAGCGGGTTTGCTTTCTAATTTACAACTTAAATTTCCTAAACATATTTTATCTGTTTCTTTCCTTGATATATCATAATAGAATGAGACTGCGAGTAAAATCAAGCTAATAATAAAATAAAGTTTTGCAGGGGTGCAATAACTATACAACAAATCAAGAGACATTATATAATATATTATGTTATGATATCTTATTTTATGATATTATGATATTATTATTGTAACAATATTTTATTTTTATTGTAACAATATTTTATTTTTATTGTAACAATATTTTTATTTACTGTTACAATATATTTATTGTTGTTTTTTTGATGTTTACATGGTTGCAGCTGTTGCATATGATTTATTATATATAGTTGGTAAGTCTACAGAACTATAAGCAACTCCTCCTTTGGATACGTTGCCTAAACCTCTAGGAAATTGGACAGTAGGGCTTGGGTTAGCATTATATATTTTATTAGAATATCCACTTAACCCGTTTATAGCCGAACCAACCCCATATACCATACTACGACCAATATTTTGTATATCATCTAAAATACTGCCACCTTTTAATCCTCTACCTTTTCCCCTTCCTTTACCTTTTCTTGTGTGATTAACTCCTCTATGTCCACCTCCACTCATTTGTGTATAAGAATGAGGCATAACTAATTTCTGTGCAGGCCATTCCTGAATAGGTGGTATGGGTTTATCACCTGATGTTGTTGTAGGTGCTCCTAACCCTGTAGGAGAAATTCCTTTATCGGACAATGATAATATATTACCGCCTGTATTTGGGTTCCAAAATTTAGCAAAATTCCAAAAACTTCCATCGCCACCTTTCATGCCTCTCATTCCTTTTTTATGTGGAACCATTTTACCTCTACCCCTGCCCTTGCGTCCACCCATTTGTTTTCCATTGCTAAACTGGTAAGGACTTTGTGTGCATGCTTGTCCGCCACCACCCATTTGTCCACCACCTCCGCCTCTGCCATCGGGTAATGGTGTATTCAAATAATATCTACTTATTTTAATTGTATCATCGCTTCTACAACCTGCGCATGGCATATTAGCGCTTCCGCCTCCCATCTTGCGTGTTTTGCGACGACTATGGTGTTTATTTTTTTTACTGTGTTTACTATGTTTTGATTTTTTATGTTTTTTATATGAATAAGAACCCATTTTGTATATTTTTGTATATTATATATTAGTGTGATAATATAATATATTAGTGTAATAATATATTAATGTAATAATATATTATAAATAAACGAAAAAATAATATACAAAAAATAATATACAAAAAAAACGCAAAAACACCAATCTATTATTAATCCATCATGATTCTACTCAATATCTACATGTGTGAGAAAGTGCCTTCGACAACATATTTTATTAAAACCTAAATTGTCTAAAACATATCCTTCAGGTGTTTTATCTGTGAATTCTTGTGTTAAATAAATAACTTTGTCATTTTTCATTTCTTTTTCAATCTTCATTTTTTTCACTTCAGATAAATAATAGCGATATTTATCGCCTATAACTTTTCCACACGTAAAACACTTAACAGGAATAATCATTTTCTTCTTAGATTTCTTCTTAGATTTGGTTTTATATATTTATTATATACAAATTTATAAATCAATTTTATATCCTTATTAATAGAATAAATATATCATAAAACTAAATATTAAATAATAATATACTTTTGTTACTTAACGTATTGTATAATTATTTATTTTTTTTCTTAATATGATGTGAATCATCGTGATGTATATCTGTTGTCATCTCGTCCCATAAATGATCATCTCCACCTGATATATTATTGTATGGACTGTTATATATATTTTTATATGTATCGTTAAATAAGTTACCATTATCATTCCCCATAACATTCGTATCGTTTGCATTGTTTACATCATATGCGGAATCTTCTAAACCACCTGTCTGTTCAACATCAAAACCCTCTACTACTTTTTGAATTTCTATTTTTTTTACTTCTTTCGTGGGTGGAAGATCTAGAGGATTTACGTTAGTATAACCAACCATTTGAATATAAACTAAAATACCTATTAATATTATAATAACCATCAAAATATAAATAATATTTTGAAAAAATGAATCTTTTAATTGTGGTAAGCTTAAAGATTTTGCTAAACTACTAAATGTAGATTCAAATACACCTTTTATTGAACTAGTTGCTTCTCCTACTGTTTGCATATTTGCCGCATTACTCATTTGTATTATTTATATATAAAATAATATAATTATATTTTACATTTTACATTTTACATATAATGGGTCCACTTGATGTCATTATTTTGCGATGTTGTTCTCTTTTGTATGAATTGCATCATGACATTTTTCACACACAGATGCTAAATTTGCTACATGGTTCTTATGAACGTGTCCTATAAAGTTATGCTTATCCGCATTTTTTTGATGTTGCAAATGATGTATTTCTGTCCCCATTTCATTCTGACATATTTCGCATATATTTCTTAATTTTTTTGAATTATAATTACTTGTTTTTGCTGAAAGAATACTTTGTTCATTGTTCCTATATTTTAACCGAATTTCATTTGCATATTTTAAAAAATCTTCCGGTAGGTGCAGTGAACGACATACTTCCAACCCATACATACTAAACCCCGGCCCATCTTTTAATTTACGATCATATACCAAAATATCCTTTTCTTTATTATATATAACTTCTAAATGTTTCATAGATAATTTATCAAGTTCTTCTATTTCATCATATTTATTAATCTCGTGCATATGCGTTGCAAAAATAAAAGAACACTTTACATCATGTAATTTTTTCAAACCCGCTACAAAAATACTTATCGCCGAATCCATCTCTGTTCCAGAACATAATTCGTCTCCTAAGATAAGCCCTGAACTATCCGCTGACTTCAAAATGACACGCAATTCTGACATCTCCACCATAAACGTTGACAGTCCTTTGAACAAATTATCATTCCCAAGAATTCTCGTAAATATGCTCTTATATGGTATATACTCAAATTCAGAGCACGGCACATATAGTCCAGCTTGGGCCATTATAACTGCAATTCCAAGCGCTCTAATTAAACTTGTTTTTCCAACCGCATTTGTCCCGTAAAGTAAAATACCTCGTTGTTCCATCCCATCACCCAGTTCCACATCATTCGTAACATATAACTCACTTGTATTAATGTGTTCTATCAAACAATGACGCAATTCTTTCGCTTTTACAAATGATGTAGAATCGCGCGACTGTGTAACATCGCTTGTATTTTTTATTATAGGTTTGCAATATTTATTTTTGATGGCAATATATACCTGATTTTGTAATGTATCAGTTATTGTTACCATGTCTACTATCATTTGAATATCATGTTCAAACATGTTTTGCATATTTTTTATAAAATTTGTAAATACGATTTCGATTTCCGCTTTCATTTTTAATTTAGATTTAATAATTGTGTCACATATTTTATCAATTTGGACAGACTGAATAGAAGAATTACTTCCATTTGCAGCAGGATAATTTATTGCAGATAAATCTAATACCAAAATATTTGTCGTTTTTTTATACGTTTGATATTCAATACACACTTCCGTTTTTGTGCCAGTTTTATTATCTTTTATTTGTTTTTTAACTTGTTCTTCAATTAATTTAGCACGGCGTTTTGTGGTTTGTAAACTATAACCCATTTTTTCTGTATCATGGATTTTCACATAATCAACAAACGAACACGGTATTCTAACTTTTTTATTTATTTTTTCACATGATGCTCCAATATCACATAAATAGTTTTGAACTGACTGTAATTCTATTAATGAATTTTCATAATCATATACAATATCGTCCAATGTTTTACTAACAGATTGTAGTATGAAATTTTCATCATAATTTAAATTGTCAATTGCGCAACATTTATCCAATACAAGATGGTTCTCAATAAATTCACGTATTTTGCTACATATCGCAGAAATATTCGGTGCATCGTGTGTTTGTCCTTGTCCCATCTCCAAACACGAATTCATATATTTAAATAATGTCGTATCACTTTTGACTTTATCATACATGTTTGATATCACTTGTAGGTTATTATATAAATAAAATAAATTTCGAGGTGTCACTTTATTATGAATAATTTGTCTGTGTAATTTTTCAATGTCTTTTAGTTCTCCCATATTCGTTCTCCATTCGTTAATAAGTGTTTCTCCACCTGTATTTAATATATAAGAAGTAATATCATATTCTATATTTAATTTTTCAATATCAAATATAGGGTTAAGAATTTTATATTTAAATTTTCTCGCACCCATCGGCGTAATACAATTATTCAGAAACTTTGAAACAGATGAATATTTGCCCGTATAATTATTATCGTCTATAATATTTAACTGTTTTAATGAGTGATTTGCAAGAATAACTCTGTCGCTTTTATTATCGAACAGCGGTTCACGTATTTTATTCACAAGATTCGGATTATGGTCATGTAGAAATTGTAACAAAAAAACGAATGCTTGTGTGCCATATTCGTAAGTATTCGTAGTTTGCATAAAAGATGCAACAATATCGTATTTATAAAATTTGTTTAATATTTCATGTTGATATGTCTGTTTTTCGCATTTTCGTGCTGCATCAATCAAGAAGTTTGGTTTCACAACAGTTTTATCATCAGATAATAAAACTTTATGTATATTTTTGCACATTATTCCCGTATAGTTTACTATATCTTCTAAAATCTTTTCGCTGAAATTTGTAATCATAATAATTTCGCTAGGTTTATATGTAGAAATATATCTCTCAAGTTCATCATATGATGTCGGATTATGTTTATCCTCTGTTTTATATTCAAACATAATAACACGCCCTGTATATATATCTACATTTGCAATTCCAATAATAATTGATTTTGTTTTCATATATGAAACTTGTTCTATCCAAACACACATTGTATTATTTGATATATCTACAGTATCTGTATTGAAAAATGTGCCCGGTGAGTATATACCTTCAACATTTCTATTACTTGGATTTGCAGGATCTTGTTTTATTACAACAGAAGTATAACCAGCATCTTGTAGTTTTTTCAAATATTTATCTATTTTTGTATACGTAAACCCAGCCATAACATGCGTTCCTGATGCACCGGCTATTTTTTGTGCAATCGATAAATCACACAGTTTAGATATTTCCTCTATTTTACTACCAGTGACAGAAAAAGAACCGTCACGGTTAGTTAATTTTTCACCATAAATTTCATAAAATGAACCCACCATCATTAATACAACAGTTTTATCTCCATATTTTTCCGAATACTCTTTCGTCAATTTCAAATACGTTGCTACAAGAGACATTGCAAATTTATATAGTTACGAGTAAAGTTTGAATGATAATAATGACGTAATATAATATTACACTAGTATGTTCGTTTAGAACAAATGTTTGCTAATACAATACATATAGCACAATCCTTTAACTATGTTTGATATATTATATAACATATAAATTATCAGCATACAGAAGCATTATGTAGTGGTTAGACAATCAGCGAAAATTATTCGGATGTTGTTGTCCTATTTATAGAATATTAAAACAATAGGCGTAAGAGAAGCGTGAGATTGGGTTTAATTCAAATTCATAAATCAAAAATGATTATTATCAAATATATTGATAATATTTGATAATATTTGATAATATTTGATAATATATAATGTTATATATATATGAATTTCCATCCAGAAGATATAAAGCAAATATACAATAAAATTTTAAATATTAAACAGGAAGGTAAAAATGCAGATTATATTCCTGATTTAAAAAAAGACAACCCAAATATATATGCAATTTCAGTTTGTAATATTAAGGGAGAGATTATGAATTTTGGAGATTATGAAACTGAGGTTGGTATTGAATCTGCGTCTAAAGTGTTTACGCTTGCACTTGCATTAAATATACATGGCATTAAAAAACTTATTTCATATATTGGTAATACAAAAGAAAAACATGAATTTAACTCTATGAAAGATGTTATTCAGTTAAAAAATCATACAATAAATTCATTTGTAAATGCAGGTGCAATGGCAACTACAAGCTTATTATATGATGAAACAAAAACAAAAAAACAAAATGAAAATATTATAGACAAAATGATAAAAGAAAATATGGAAGATTTTTCAGGAAGAAAATTACACATAAATAAGCATTTATATTTATCGGAATATAACACAAGTCAACATAATAAAAAACTTATAGATAAATTGGTGTCTTACGGGCGTTTTTACGGAGATTCTGAAACTATATTAAAATCTTATACAAAACAATGTTCTGTAATGGTAACCAGTAAAGATATATCAATTATGGCTGCAACATTAGCAAATGGAGGGACAAATCCGATTACACATAAAAACTTAATAAATGAAGAAAAAACGAATTATATTATTCAACATATGGCAGAGCATGGATTATATGATGAATCGCCTTCATGGTGGAAAGAAACATATTTTCCAGCGAAAAGTGGTGTAGGAGGTGTTATCATGATCGTTATACCCGGTATTATGGGAATAGGGATCGTTTCTCCACCACTTAATAAATACGGGAATAGTTATAAAGGCGTTGAAACGGGAAAATTACTAGCAAATACTCCTATTTATTCTGTTTGATTCCATTTTTTTCTATTGTTACCATGATTGGTTACCATGTTTTTTTATCTTCTAGAAAATTATGTAATACTACACCCTTTCCGACATTATCCACTTCTCCTGCTAATATTGATGCTTCGTAAATATTACGTATTACTCCTGGTGGAGCTGTAGAACCTATTTTTATCATGTTTTTTTCGATTAGATATTTTTTAATATCAGGTAGTTGTTTATTTTTTAATAAACCATGTTCCTTTTGAATATTTTTGCGTGTGTCGTTATTTTTTATTAAAACACCAACAATATTACCTGACTGTTTACCTAATTTAAATTTTTTAGTTATTGTTGTTCTCAAATGTCTCCTTACTTTTGTTTTTTTTAAGTGATGTTTGTTTCCTTTATGGTTTGCATTGTCATTGTCATCGTGATCGTCATCGTCATCGCGATCATCATCATTGCTTTCATTTATATTATCATGTGTATTGTTTTTTGAATCATTTAAAAACGCTTTTTTACCATGTTTATCTTGTAATTCCTTTAATTTTATTTGCCTTTCTGAATATACCTTTTCAGAATCATCATTATCTGACAATCGTGCACCATTTTTAATAGTTTTATTATATGTTCTAAACGTAGGCTTATTCCCACCCTTTAAACAACCATAAGGCGCATCATCAGTTAATTTAATTGGTGAAAATGTTTTATCCGTAGTAGAAAGAGATGTTTTATTTAGATTTTTAATCTCTTCTGAATTATTACTTTCTATATTTGACAATTTATTCATTTCTCTCGAATCTATAGCTTCTATTGTTTCGAATGGTGATATCTCCGGAGTGATTGATGAAAGATAAGGCAGAGAATCCAACGATGTTGTTGAATATGAAGGCGATGAAGGCGATGAAGGCGATGAAGGCAATGAAGGTGAAACATTATAAACCGGTGGGCTAAAATTTTGTAACTCTGGAGGAAGTTCTGTGTATATTAAATTTTCATTCGTCGTTTTCCCTATTGCGAGATTTATTTTAGGAACAGATGGTGGAGTTAAATTATGATGGGAATGTGACGAAGGTTGTATTTTTTGCGGAACTTGAAGATGAATTTTTTGAAACATGGGCGCTTGAGCACTAACAGGAACACTAACAGGAACACTAACAGGCACAGAAGAAGAGAACTGTGGTATATTACTTGATACTTGTTTTGGTTTAACTATTTGTGCGTGTTGAATGGATTGAGTTTGTTGAACAGGTTGATGTATGTATGCCTGTGTCTGTATAGACTGATTGTTAGTATTTGGGGGAAATAATACATTTGAATTATTACTATTATTATGTAAAGATTTTAAAATATCATTATTTAAACTACCAGCATTTTGTTTTTTAAGTGTTTTAGATTTATGATTATCTGTTTTTTTCTGATTTACATAATTATCAAGGAATTCTAGTGATTTCTTAAATTCACTGCTAAACATCTTTGTCTCTTTTGACACATCTAAAATATCGTTATTATGAATATTATTACTTCCACCTCCGCTCATATTATTTGACGAAGAACTTTTAGACGAATATAGATCAGCTTTTCGTTTCGCATTTATTTTATCTAATAACATCTTTTTTAATTTATTTGGTTTTATTAATTCCTCAGATAAATGGCGTGTATTCTTTTTCGATTTTTTATTTAGATTATGATTATTAGGTGCATTATAATTATCTGTTCCCGATAAAAATGATTTATTTATTACTATACTTTTTTTAGTAGGATCGCTCATAATATAATTTTAAAAATAAAATATTATTATGAATAAAACCGAATACAAATACAAATACAAATACATTACAAATACATATTTTGAAGTATTTTTAATCCATTTTCATTCACACGATTTTTTACTTCTTCATTTTTAATAAATATTTCAAACCCATTCTCTAAATCTTTCATCGTTATTTTTGTTTTCATTTCTTCTGGTTTACAAAATACACGTCTACTATGCGCAATTTTTGTTTTTGTAAAGAGTGTCTCCATATCACGGCCAAAAAATTTAAAATATTTCATGTTTTTTTCAAACCATTCTACTTTCAATTCCTCACAAACAGACCACCCCATATCGCCAACCTTTTTCACAAAAATATCCCGCAAATCCTCTGCTGTATAATCATCAACCTTAAATCTCCATATAAACCGCGAATCAAGTCCATCATTATAACTAAAAAAACATTCATTTAAATCTTTCTCATACCCAGCAATAATTACCATTAAGTTGTCTTTATTATCACTTAATGCTTCGCATAATGTATCAATACACTCTTTTGCAAAACTATCGCGTTTTTCTGTATTACCTAACGAATACGCCTCGTCAATAAATAATACTCCACCTAAACTATCCTTTATTACATCTTTTGTTTTTAACGCAGTTTGTCCTAAATATCCAGCAATTAAATCGGAACGTGTAACCTTTTTAAATTTAGAACGTGTAGTTGATAATGATGACGATAACGATGACGTCGATGATGACGAGGGCGAGGACGATGACGATGATGGTGACAATGAAGACAAACTAAATTTCTTCTTCTCTGAAGATAATGAAGATGGTTTGCTTTTTATTATACCCAAATTTGAATATATTCTTCCAATAATTTTTGCAACTTCCGTTTTACCTGTTCCTGGAGAACCATAAATAACAGTATGTAGAAAATCACCTGTTACCATATGTGCCCTGTTTTTAGATTTATTAGTTTGTTTCGATATATGCAAGTTCTGTAAATAAAATAACAGCTGATCAACAATATTTTCTTTTAATGTTTTCATACCTATCATATTATTCAGATCGACTAAGTCATCTTTAATTTTATGCAGAGATTTCATATCAATATTATATTCCACATTTTCTGCTAATTTATAATCATTGCATAACTGAATTAAATCAGAAATATTATTAATTTCAACATTAATATTTATTTTATGTATTTTAAAAGATATTCTTGTTTTGCAAACAGTGCAATTTTTAACGTAACAAGTATTTTTACCATCAATATCTATATTATGCATTTCTGTATTATTGATTTTCGAATTATCTCTCGCATCTGTTACGTCTCTTGTATTTATAATTCCGCCACATACATTATAAATACTTTCAGGATCTTCTCGAGGAAGAGGTAATAAAATATGATCAGCATTTTTCGCAATAAATACAGGAACTATATTCGATGGTTGTTCGCAATGTTCACATTTAATAGACTGTTCTGAATGTTGTATGGTATCACTTGTCTTATTTTCATCAGAACTAGCACTATCAGTAACAATAATCGTATTTACTGTATTTACTGTATTTACTGTATTTTCATTTAGAATTTGTAATGTAAGAGAATTTAATATATAATAATCGCTTTTAGTATCTAGAATGTTTACAAAATCAGTGAAAACTTTTTTAACTCTCCTTCTACTATTGCGATTATTTAATACATTCATCTAAAACAACAAATAATACAATTAATAATATACAATTATTTTTTTTATATAATTTATTCACTAATATAATATAATATAGTATATATTTTTTCATAAAATATGTAAATTATAATATACACGTAATATATACTATGAGAAGAGCGTTATTAATTGGTATAAATTATTTAGGAACACCAAATCAATTATATGGGTGTATTAATGATATTAATAATATAGGAGCATATCTATCTGTGGATAGGAAATATAATTCATTTATTGTATTGACTGATTATACTTCACGAAAACCTACACACGCTAATATTTTAAGTGCATTCGCAGAATTACTTAAAGGTGCTGTAGCAGGCGACGAATTATGGCTACATTATTCAGGACACGGCATTTTAATACGTGATATAAATGGTGATGAAGAAAGTAGACTGGATTCTTGTATATGTCCATTAGATTTTTCAAGGGCTGGTTTTATTACCGATGATATAATTAGAAACAATCTAGCACTTCTTGTTCCAAAAGGTGTGCGGTTATATATTATTTTAGACGCATGTCACAGTGAAACTGGTTGCGATTTAAGATATAAATATGATGATGCTAGTTATCTTACAAACAAAAAAGCGCCTCTTCCTGAAATATATGTTCCATCGGATTGGACATTACAACAAACTAACTACGAATATAAAAGATATGCAAAAACTAACGGGGATGTATTTTGTATTAGCGGATGTCAAGATAGTCAAACAAGCGCAGATGCATATATTGGCGGAGAAGCATGTGGAGCACTTTCGTATTTATTATTAACTAGTTTGCGTAATAATTCACCAACAACTTATAAATGGAAACACCTTCTAAAAGATATATGCTGTGGTGAAAAAGTTTGTAGATTTTCACAACGCACTGCATTAACATCAGGAAATCCTTTAAATCTTGAAGATAGCGTTTTCGTAACACCACCCGCAACTTCATCTGCAACTTCATCTGCAACTTCATCTGCACCTGCACCTGCACCCGTGGTAACTAAAAGGGCTATATCTATGGCAAGAAATTTAAATTATAATCCAAAAATAAAGAAACTATATATTAATTTTTAAATGAAGACTGGCTAATATGGGGAATATCGATTGTATGTAAAATAAATATTATTAGTTATAAACAGCTAATAATATTTTAACTTTTTATTTTAACTTTTTATTTTAACTTTTTATTTTCAAAGTCACAATATAATGTTCCAAATATAAATTTTACAAAAGACCATTCCTTTTTTTTATCTTTATATTCTTTAATAAAATACAATGCAAATCCTAATATAATAGTAACAATTATAAATAATACTAATTTTTTTTGAATACTTATTAAATTATTTATTTGTTCAATGTATGTTTTTTTATCATTTATTTTTTTATAGTATACAATTTGATTTTGAATATAATATGTTATTAAAAATAAAGAAAAAGTAAAAATAGTAAAATATAAATTCATTTTGACAAACATTACAAATATACCCCACACTAAACAAGAAATTTTAATTTTTTCAAATGGACTAACAATTATATCATCATCGGTTGTAAACTCAATTGTAAAATAAATAATTATAAAAAGTAAAATATATTGAACATATACATTACCATTTAATAATTCTTGTATTTCACAACTAAGAATTTTAGTTGATACATATTTCCCAGAAACAAACAATATTATCAATAGAAGTCCTTTATTTATATTCAAAAATAAACTAATTTCCGTATTTCCCATTCATATACATAATAAAATATTTTTTTTATAAAATAACTATATTTTGCAAATTATTAGTGTAGAATATATTAGTATATATGATTATATATGATTATATATGATTATATTT
>Ga0214921_10005649_pt1 | contig 17579 bp, 35 predicted proteins | sample LL1505_MetaG_FD_177992 | JGI IMG/M metagenome (GOLD analysis project Ga0214921, IMG submission 177992) | Freshwater microbial communities from Lake Lanier, Atlanta, Georgia, United States - LL-1505 | ecosystem: Environmental > Aquatic > Freshwater > Lake | place: USA: Georgia | collected...
TAGATAGTTTAATTACTAAACAATTAGACATAATATTTGATGTTCCTAATATTAATTGGACACATCCTTATGGAACAAGTGATGATGATTACGACCATGAAGACTCTGAAAGAATAGAATATTATTTGGGTGATTATGGTGACGGGGATACTGTCTTTTATTGGTATGATAAAGGTTATTGGGGACAAGATTCCCAAAGTTATACAGGATATAAAGATAAATCACCAATAGTGGATATTGAAGAACCATTTCGTTCAAATCTAAATGGATTGTTTGGTAATATGTGGTATAAACCATTCAAAGTTTGGTTTGAATTCAACTTTGATGTTCCTGTAAAATCAGTTTCAGATGAAGTATTTAATAAAAAAAGATAGATTAGTAGAATTTACTGTGAGTATGATTAATCCTGAAATAGAGGAATACTCAATTCATGAAGAAAGTGGTCAGTATCAGTTAAGGAATAGAGAAGGTAAATGTGTTATTAATTATCAATCAAAAAGTAAAGAATTATACTATGACCATTCCTTATGGGAATATGTGAGTAAATTCATACCAATTGGATATGATACCGATACTTTTAAGGAAGGAGTTCAAGAATATTTCAACTATCAATTTCCTGATTTAATTGTTAAACGAGTATACGGTGCAAATATTGTATAAGTTTTTAGTTTATGGAATATCCCCTCTTAGGTTTATTAGGTATATTATTTAGTGCCGTAGTCCCTATCGGCTTATTTTATTTAATCCTAAAATTATTTCCCAAATCCAAAAAATAATTGTATCTTTGTCTTATGAAAGTTAAAAGACAAGATATAAAATGGTTTTTAGAAAACATCACTCGCAAAGCCAAAAGGGATAGTATAGAGCTCACCAATGAGTATTTGGCGAATGAATTAGCCCATTATATGGAAGTTAACCCTGGTTGTGTTAATATGGATGAGAGCAACCGTTCAGGTAGGTATTATTATTCTACCGTAGGGTATGGTGTGTTTAGTTTGCTTGGAGAAAGATACAGAATGGGTAGAGTTGAGGTATTTGATAGACAGAATGATAGTGGGTATCAGATAGATGAAGGAGCGTATTGTATGCCATTTGAAGCTGCAAACCAATTTGAACAGTTTATAGAGAACATAGAAACTGACTTACCAATCAATATAGAAATGGGAACTATGTCTCAATGTCGTGCGGCGGTTGCTGAAGAACTTGGAATACCTGAAGATAAGTTAAATGATACTGAAACCAAAAGGGAGTTCTATAAAAAGAAGAATGATGAATACGCACAATCTCTTGGGTTTAAGGATTTTGACGACCAACTTGCAAATAGTAGTTTGGGTGATTTAAGATTAAAAAAAGATGAAAAATAATAATGAAAGATTGGTGATTATTATTATTTTTGTTATAATTGCAATATTATTTACCATTATGTTTTTTCAAGTTGGAATTGAGTGTTATCATAAAATAAAACCATTAATATGAAAATTACAGAAGAACATTATCACGAAGCTTTGGATAGGAGTTATTGTGTTGCGGATATAATTCAAAACATGTTATTAGAACATCCTGCAATAAAAAATGATAAGAAAATAAGAAAAAAAATTGAAAAGGCTCAAAAATTGATTTTAGATACGTATCAAGAATTTGGTAGTAAATTAGTAAAAAAAGATAATTAATGAAAAATTTATACATTGTTAGAGGGTTACCAGGAAGTGGAAAATCAACATTAGCTTTAACATTGGCTAATGGTGCTGATTATTTGGTTTGTGAAGCCGATAAATATTTTATTAATAAAGAAACAGGTGAATATTGTTTTGATGTAAGTAAAATTAAAGATGCTCATGAATCGTGTAGAGAGACTGTTGAAATATACATGAACGATTCAACAATAAACAATCAGTTTTATACTACAATTGTAGTTTCAAATACATTTACACAAGAGTGGGAAATGGAACCGTATTTTGAATTGGCTAAAAAATATGACTATAGGGTAACAACAATTATTTGTGAAAACAGACATGGAGGTGTAAATAAACATGGAGTACCTGATGATAAAATAGAAATTATGAAAAATAGATTTCAAATTTCTTTATAAAAAAATATGGAGGAAAAAATTTTAATTTGCGAGTATAGTGGATTACCCTCGTTATTAAGTTATAATGTTAAAAATATAGAAATGGAAAATGTAAATAGTGTTGCCTACGTGGCAAAAATAGATGAAATAAAAGAAATAATCGGTGCTGATAAAATAGAACAAGCCCGCATCGGTGGATGGAATTGCATCATCCAAAAGGGAGAATATAAAGTAAACGACTTGGTTGTTGTTGCAACCACCGATGCGGTTATACCTGAGAGTTTATCTGATGAGATGAACGTAACCAACTATCTCCGTAAAGGACAAAGGGTTAAGACTGTAAAGTTAAGGGGTGTGTATAGTGAGTGTTTAATTATTCCACTTAAGTATGCAGAAAAATTAACACATCCTAAAGCAAAATGGGTTGAGGGTACAGATATGATGGAATTGTTAGGCATTTTCAAGTATGAACCGCCAGTTAAACAAATAACTCTTGGTTCAGGTAGAAAGATTCGATACCAAGACAATCCTAATTTCCTTGTATATTATAAGTTTCCAAATCAAAAGAACGTTCCTGAAATGTTTTTAGATGGAGATTATGTTCAGATAACTAGAAAAATACATGGAACAAATGCTAGATATGGTATTGTCAAAAAAACTAAACTATCTTTTTGGGATAAGTTTAAAAAGTTTTTTAGAATGGCTGATGAATGGATTAATTATGAGTATGTAGTTGGTTCACATAACGTTGAAAAAGGTTCTGAATCCCAAGGGTTTTATGATAAAAATGTTTGGTATGATGTTGCGGATAAATATGAAATAAAAACTAAGCTTTGGAAGTACGCGAAATCAATGGGTAGTCATTTTATTGGAAGTGGAATTGTGATGTATGGTGAAATATATGGTCCAGGTATTCAAAAAAATTATGATTATGGTTTGACAGATATTGAATTTGTTGGTTTTGACGTTATGAAAAATGGTACTTATTTAAATGTTGATGATGCTGAAATTGTAATATCAGGTATTTTAGAATTACCTCATGTTCAAATATTATATCAAGGTAAATGGTCAAAAGAAATACAAGACAAATATGTTTTTAATAATTTTATTAAAGGAACTAAAATACCCGAAGAAGGTGTTGTGGTAAAAAATATCACAGGTGAAAGAAGTAAGATTAGTAAAGTAATAAATCCTGATTATTTAATTTATTCTGAAAAAAATAATGTTGGAGATTCACATTAATTTTATTATCATTATTAAATGAGTACAATTGATATGGTATATACTGGAGTAATTAGTGTAACTACATTTTTAGTTACTCATGAAATCATTAAAAAGAAAAAAAAGAAATAATATGCAATCAATTACTGTAGATAATTCATTTAATATAAACACATTAGTTGGGAGTACATCGTATACAACAAAGTTATGGAATGACCCAATCCTTAAAGAAACAAGAGAAGTTGGAGAATCAATTGAGATGATTTATTTTCAAACCTCAATGTATTCAAGAACAGGTGGAATACCTCCATATCACGATGAGAGAATATTTAAAATAGTTTACAGTTGTGTTGATGGTAAATGGAATAAATCTGAACCAATTTATGGTAAGATTATAAAATCATACGAATATTACGAATTTTAATATTAAAATAATATGACTGGTAAATTACAAAAAAACAACGAAGGACAATGGGTTATTTGGCATAAAAAAGATTTTGATATGTGTGCCACTGATGGAGGAGATATTCCAGTTAATTCCCAACATAGTTTTTGGTTAACAATGTTTGGTGAAATTAATAAGGAAATGACATATGTTATTGAGAATGGTGAAGCGATATTAAAGGCTGATGGGCCTGACACTCACGAATATATACAAGATTAATATGAAAGGTATTTTAAAACTAAAAGAAGATAAGACTTGGGTTGTTGAATATAACGTTTGGGACGATGAAAGAACATATGAGTTGCCAGTTTGTCCTGAAACGATGTTACTTATTAAATGTAAACCTGAGTTAGAGGTTGAATTTAAAGAGTCAACTAAAGATAATAAGGTTTGTGCCAAATTAATTCCTACTCAATCAAAAGATGAAAAGATTATTAAATCAAGAGTTAAAGAATTAATGAGTAATAACTTTAAAATAAAAACACGTCTTGGAAATGATTGTGAGATTTGTGGGGGACATATTGGTGAATGGAATAAACCAATATGTGATGAATGTTTTGATATTTTAAAACAGTTAATACTTGAAAAAAAAAATAAATTATGATTGAATACGCTCACGTAATTGTTGACCTCCAAGCTGGTGATACAGGAAAAGGTAAAGTAGCACACACATTAGCAAAAGAAAAAGATAAATACACACATGTTGTAAGATATAATGGAGGTGGCAATGCTGGTCATACAATTTATCATAATGGAGAAAAAATAGTAACACATTTTATTCCTTGTGGCGTCTTGTATGGTATTAAATCTATAATAGGACCAGGTTGTGTAATTGACCCAGTTAAATTAATTGAAGAATCAAAACAACTTGAATTGTTAGGATTCGATGTTAAAAATAATCTTTTTATAGATAAAAGAGTTCATTTAATTCAACCAAAACATTTAGAAGAAGATTCAACGGATACAAAAATTGGAACGACTAAAACAGGAAACGGTCCTGCGTATAGAGATAAGTATGGTAGAGAAGGTATAAGAGCTTGTGATATATTGAAATCAAATATTATTGATATCTATGAAGAGTTTCACGGTAAAGAAAATTGTAAAATTTTATTTGAGGGAGCACAAGGATTTGAATTAGATATTGATTGGGGTGATTATCCTTATGTAACTAGTTCGCATTGTACGGTTGGAAGTGCGGTACTTAACGGTGTCCCACCACAAAAAATTGAAAAAGTATATGGTGTTGCAAAAGCATATAGAACGTATGTAGGTAATAAAGAATTTGAAAAACCATCTGAAATTTTTGATAAAATTCGTGAGATTGGAAATGAATATGGGGCAACAACAGGAAGAAAACGTCAAATTAATTGGATAAACATTGATGATATTATTAAAGCAATTAACATCAACGGTGTTACAGATTTAATAATTAATAAATTGGATGTTTTAGAAAAAATAAATGTTTTTAAATTTTATTCAGGGGATAGTAATAATGAAATGTTAACAGGTACATCAGAATTATTTCAAACATATATAGAATTAAAAATTAAAGAAAAGTGTCAAACAATTCAAAATATTACATTTAGCCATTCAGCATTGGAAATATAAAATAGAAAGTTATGATTATTAATTATAAATTAAGAAAGTTCGCGGAAGAAACAAATGAAATGCTTTACAATATTTACTACAAGCAATTATTAAATGGTGAAATAGGTAAGGATGAGTATTATGATTTAACGTTTAATGATACTATTAAATTCTTTGAAAAAAATGAGGAGTATGAAAAATGTTTAGAACTACAAAAACAAAAGTTATGAATAAAGAAGAACTTATTAAACAATACGTTATAAATGGTGGTATGTTGTGGTCAATAGATAATATAGATACTATTCGGGATGGTGGTACAGGTGTTTTGATTAGACATCCACAATCTAAATTAAATCCAATTTACATCCATAAAGATAATTGGACTTTACATACTGAATATCCGCCAACAGATGAAAATATTATTTTTGATGAACTAGAAAAAACATATATCTTTGATAGATTAGAAAGATATAGAGAAGATTGTGAATTCAAAGTAGAACAAATAAACGGTATCATTAAAAATATAAAATAGAAAGTTATGAATATAGTTTTACTAATCTTAGGTATTATAGTTTTTTTTACTTTTTTTGGAGTTAAAATAACAATACACGATAAAGATAAAAAATAGAAAGTTATGAATAATATAGACAAACAATACACAAAACTACTTCAGGATATAATCCACAATGGAGTTGAAAAGAAAGACCGTACTGGTACAGGTACACTATCAGTATTCGGTAGACAAATCCGCCACAAAATGAGTGAGGGATTTCCGTTGATTACCACCAAAAAAATGGCGTTTAAAACTATGGTAACAGAACTACTATGGTTCTTACGTGGTGATACCAATATCAAATACCTTGTTGATAATGGATGTCATATATGGGATGGTGATGCGTATAAGAATTATATTACGCAATTAGCAAAAGATTCCTTTTTATCATTGAGAAATAAATTACCACTGGATGTATTCATCAACAAAATCAAAACCGATAACGAGTTTGCTAATAAGTGGGGTGAATTAGGACCGATTTATGGTAAGCAATGGAGAGACTGGGAACCGTCCGAGACCTACTCATATGGATGTATAGACCAAATCGCAAACCTAATCTCTGAACTCAAAACAAATCCTGACTCAAGACGATTAATGGTTAATGCTTGGAATGTAGGTGAGTTAGACCAAATGGTACTTCCACCCTGTCATTATGGATTTCAAGTTTATACGAGAGAGTTGAGTTTGGACGAAAGAAATGATTATTATACGTCGCATTATTTGGGTAAAGATAAAACTAAAATGGAGGAACTTGATAGAATTAATATTCCAACCAGAGCAATCTCGTTGATGTATAATACCAGAAGTCAAGATGTTCCGTTGGGGACACCATTCAACATCGCAAGTTATGCTCTACTTTTAGAAATCATAGCCAAAGAAGTTAATATGGTTCCTGATGAATTAATTGCAAATATGGGAGATTGTCATATTTACCTGAATCAAAAGGAAGGTGTTGTAGAACAATTAACAAGAGAACCATATCCATTACCAAAGTTAAAAATATTAGATAGTAAAATTGATGATATCGCACATTATGAAATCGGTGATTTTATCATAGAAGGATACCAAAGTCACCCAGCAATAAAAATGCCACTTTCTAATTAATTTTTAGGACTACCATTTAACTTTTTACATTTTGTAGATATTTATATTAAATGGTAGTCCTATGATTGGAATATATAGAATTAAAAATTTGGTTAATGGTAAATGTTATTATGGCTCATCAAAACAAATTGAAAAGAGATTAAATAGACACAAAAGAGAATTAAAAAATAACATCCACATAAATTGTATATTACAAAGAGCGTGGGATAAGTATGGTGAAGATAACTTTTTATTTGAGATTGTTGAAGAATGTGATATAAATATTCTTCTTGAAACAGAACAAAGGTATTTGGACTTACAACCCGAATATAATATAGGAATAACATCAAGCGGTGGTGATAATTTAACAAAAAATCCTAACAAGGACAAGATTGTTAAAAAAATGACTGAATCGGTTAAAAGAAGATACAACACAATGACTGATGAGGAGAAAAAAGAAAAACATTCTAAACCGATGGAAACCAACCCTAATTGGAAGGGCGGTACAAGTTTCAAATATTGTGAGTGTGGGGTTAAAATAGCGCCGATTAATAATAGTTGCATAAATTGTAGAGATAAATCAGGGGCAAACAATCCATTTTTCGGCAAACAACACTCGGAAGAAACTAAAAAGAAATTGAGTGAAAAAAGAAAAGGTAAAAAGCCAACTAATATGACACAAGTTAAAATAGATAATATTGTTTATGAGAGTTTGGCTGAAGCATCAAGACAAACAGGTATTCCATCACCAACTATTTTATGGAGGATAAAATCTAAAAATAAAAAATACGAAAACTATCAGTCACACCCAAGTATAAAAGCACCTTTAAGTAATTAATTATGAAAAATGAAACAACAGGTTTTGGAGACATTAAACCAGAAGATAAAGTTTGTTATAATTGTCAACATCTTTTATGGATGATAGGTATCGGACAAGGGTTACGATGTGGAAATGAAAATAAAGAAAAAAAACTTGAGATGATTCCTGGTAGTAGACACACATGCGAATTATTCGAATTAAAAAATGATAACAAGAAAAACTAAATACAAACAAATGGTTAAAGAGTGGAAAGAAGCCACTCGGAAAGAAATATGGGATGCTATTAAAGATAATTTTATATTTGGTTTTATTGGTGCAACACTTGTTGTTTTTATTGCGACAAAAACTGATTTGGCGGTTTTAGTTGGTTATTTAACTTATTATTTTATGATGGGTAAGATTGTTAACCGACCGAAATATGTAACAGAATTAGGTAAAAAAATAATGTTTCCAATCCCATCTGCATTAGGGGCTTTCACGGGGTACAAGTTAAGTTATATTTTATTACAGTATTTGTCTAATTAAGAAATAACACTTATCTTTGTGAAATGAGAAAGATAATATTTTTGGATGTTGATGGTCCTTTGGCTTGGGCGACATGGTTTGACGGTAGGATTAATTTTAATGATGATTTATCAATCCCGTATCCTTGGGTTAAAGAAGATTGTGACGCTCTTACTTCAATTATAGAACAAACAGGTGCAGATATAGTTTTAAGTTCTGATTGGAAATATCATTATACTTTACCACAAATGAGAGAAATTATGGATTACTATGGAATCCCAAGTAATAATCTTATAGACCATACAACCAAAACCGCAACCAAAGTTAAGATGAGTTCAAGTTTGGAAATGGATAGAGCAAATGAAATAATTCAGTGGTTAAAAGAAAATAAGATTAAAAAAAATTGGGTTGCTATTGACGATTTAAATTTAGGTTCAGGATTTCAATATTTTAAATATCCAAAGTATAGACACGTTCAAGTTGATGGTGACCATGGATATGGAGGAAGATTAAGAGATAAAATAGACACTATAATTAAAATACTTAATAAGTAATGAGTAAAAAGAAAAAACCTGATTTGGTTGTTTGGACTGAAGAAAGAGGGTATTACCAAGGACAGTTAACTTATGGTTCTAATTTAGGGGCACCTGCAATTAGATTAGATGATGTTAAAGGATGGAAACAAAATCAAGTTAGTGTTGTTAATAAACATTTTAATGTTAGATTTGAAGAATTAAAAACGGAATTTAATAAAATATTAGAAGAAGTATATTGGAATGAAATAGTATATGAATCAGAATACTCATTTCTTCCTGTTGTTGGAGACATATATCATTTATACAGGAGAAAAAACAAAACAACGTTCCTGTCAATAATAGAACCTAATAGTTGGAGTGAAGAATATTTAGGTAGTTTTAAACTTGATTCAAATAAAAAATGGAATAAAATATGAAAAATTTAGAGAAGATTTTTATGTCAGTGGCATTTATAAGTGCATTATTATCAATGGTTATTAGTATATATACAGGTACATCTTGGACATGGCAGATGGCGACGATTATGTGGATATTTGTTGCTTATATAAAGGAAAGATTAATTGAACGATATAAAAATCTTATAGACAGAATGACAAAATAATTATATTTTTATGAATATTGCGATAATTGCTCATGACAATAAAAAGGCTGATATTGTCGCCTTTGTACTAAAAAGAATTGATTTTTTTAAAAGAGACGATGTTAAGATTCTTTCAACAGGAACTACAGGTAAACACATGAAACATGCTGGTATTGAAAATGTGGAGTGTTTAAAGTCAGGTCCAATGGGTGGAGATGCTCAAATAGCGTCAAGATTAGTTGAAGGTGAAATAGATGCGGTTTTGTTTTTTATTGACCCGTTATTTTCACACCCACACGAAGTTGATATACATATGTTAATGAGGTTGTGTAATGTTTATGATGTACCTTTGGCAACAAATTATTCAACCGCAAAATATTTAATAAAAGGATTTAAATACGAAAATTTAAAAAAATAATATGAATATCGGATTTACACCACACGGGACAATTTCAAAAAAGAAAAGAATCTTTTGGGAAGGACAGTTTTTTGCATTTGTAAGAAGTTTTAAAGACGGAATAACATTTTTCAAATTTAGAGTTAATTTGGATTTATATAAGGATGACCATTCACCAGCATTCCAAATAGAATTAACGATTCTTAATTGTTATAATCATTTGTGGATATATCAAAATAATCCTGATAATGAAGATGATTATGAATATTTTTTTTGAGTTTAATATTAATTTAATATTAGTACTAATAGTACTCAAAATACGTGAAAAATAAACTCCCTCCTTAGATGAGGGATTTTTAATATTACTTGGTATTTATTATGTATGAGAATCATAATAAGCGAACAACAACACAAAGTATTAGTTGAAACTAGATTAAAAGGATATAGAAGGTTCCTTAAAGATAATATATTTAGTTTTCTACCTGATTATGTGTTACGTGATTTGTTTAGAGAAACAGGTGATATAGGATTTAGAGATATGATTGGTAAGAGTAAACAAGAAATTATAGATTATTTTAAAACAGGTTGGGGTAGAGACATATGGAATAGATGGAGTGTGTTTAAAGATTCTAAACCTGAAAAAATAGTGATTGGTATTGACGATTTAGATGATGATTTATTAGAGTTTCTTAAGTCGAAATTTTCAGGTAATAATGATATGTTTCCTGATACACCATCAAAACTTGAAAAGTATTCAGAGGTCATGCCAAATCTTGGATATGGTGAAAACGAACCAATATTAGTGGTATATGATTCTGAAGATAAGATTGTAGATATACCAGGTGGCACTCACAGGTTGTGGACCGCTTGGAAACAAAATAACTTTGAACCTGTATTAATGAAAGCATACGTAGGATACAAACAATGAAATACATTTTAACTGAAAAACAATTAAAGAAAATCATCAAAGATGTAATAAACGAAGTTGAATTTTCTGACAATTTATTAGGAGGAAACCCTCTTGATTTAACTTTAGGGCCTGATACTCATCCAAGTAATTCGGATAATGCTCGTAAATGGTTTAATAAAAATGCTTATGATTTAAAAGCACCAAGTCAAACACCTGTATATTCGTTATGTTCAGGAAGAATTGCGGCAATGAAAAAAGCTTCAAATGTGTTAAAAAAAGGACAAGGAACAAGACTGTATGGTAATCAAATAAGAGTTGAATGTAGTGATGGTAATGGTCAATTCTTTTATACTCATTTGAGTGATGTTGGATTAAATTTGGGGAGTCAAGTAGAGTGTGGTCAGTTATTAGGTAATATTGTTGAGGTTAAAGGAGGTGGAATACCCTCACACGTTCATACTGCGACAGAAAAAGGTGATTTATTGGACTATGTAGATAAAAACGGTAAATTAAAATGTAGAAAAAACTCTAAATTTACTAATAATTTTGAAATAAAACCAATTGATTTAAGATTAAAACCCGATAATACAACAGTAAAACATTATTACCCAAAATTATAAATATGAAAATTATAATATCAGAATCACAATATAACAAATTATTTAAGGGCGGACCATCTTTAGAATCGGCAATTGTTGAATATCTAAATAAGATGATGAAGGGTTCTAAAAGAAATGTAACACCTAAATCAAGAAACTACGGTAATTTACGTGAAACTTGGTGTAAAGATGGAAAGGAAACAATGTCAGTTCATTATTATTTTGGAGAACCTGATGGTGAAGATAATATTAAGAATAATGATTTTTATGATGGTCAAATTTATATTAGTCAAAATATAATTAATACTATATCAAAACTTTTTAATGTTAGACAAAAATTTATATTGAATATTATTGCTGAGTGGTATGATGAAACATATGCTCAACAGTTTGCTAAAGAAATGAATGAACCTCATTTACATATTCACGATGCAGAACCTTTAGATAAAGAATATGAATGTGCTCCTGAAATAACAGTACCTGAAGATATATCAGACAAAGAAATGATAGATTTTATTGTTAAAAATACATTATATAGAGAAGATGAAGTGATTAATATGATAAACACAGGAACTGATTTAAGAGATTTTTATCTTGAGATATTGGAAATTAAAGATACACACAGAAGAATAGGACTTTAATATGAAATACTTAATAACTGAATCACAAATGGAATCATTTTTTAATGATTATTTAAAAAGATTTAAACCTGAACTTTTTAATTTATCTAAATATCCTACAAGGCGTAGCGATAAATCTATATATGGATATGACTTTGAGATTGGTGAAAGTCTAATACTTGTTTTTGAATATTTAATAGAACCTGAATTTCAAAGAGATTTAAATGAAGATTATCCAAAACTTAGAATAACTAGAAAAACAAAGGATGAAATTGAAGGTATGTTTGGGACTCAAGGTCTTAAACTACTTGCTAAATGGTTTGAAGATACTTATGAATTACCAGTTAAAACGTTCAATTTTTAATGAAATATATAATTACAGAATCATCACGACATAAGTTAATTAATTTTTATCTTGATTCGTTAAAAATGAAATCGGAATTGGATTCTCATGAAATTTTTATATATGATTCTGATGATGAATATAATGGAATATTTAATTATGTTTATTCTGAAGATGAATTGTCAATAGACCCATTTTTAATATCAACAGTTTCGGGGATGTTTAATATGGATAGAGGACAAGCGATGGAAGGAATTGCAATATGGTTTGAAGATAAATTTGATGTAACAGTTCTATCTGCAAGAGAGTGGGATTGGTAAAAAAATAATTAAAATTATGGAATGGGTTTCACTTGAAGTACAAGAGTATTATAATATGTTTAATAAGGCGTATAGAACTATTATGCTAAATTATCATTCTTATTTACAATTAATATATGTTGACCCATATACATTTAATTTAGCCTTTATTAATACTGAAACAAAATACCCATCAGTCAAAGTTATGGTTTGTACTTCTTTTGGAAAAGAGTATGATGAAAATGAAAAAAAAAGAAGTTTAGGTGAGGATATTTCACAGATTTTTATTGATATACAAAAAATGATACCGAAAAATGAAACATTGGGAAACAGGAAGTTATACCCCGATGTACAAATCAATAAAACAAAATACTGTAAAGGTGTTGTAAAATACCATTATAAATAATTTTTCCATTCACTTTGTTTTTCTCAAATTTTATTAGTACCTTTGGTTTATGAAAAAACTAATCGTATTCTCGTCCCTATTTTTATTTTCGTGTTCAGTTAGTAAAACTAATCCTGCGTTACAACGATATTGTATCGTAGTTCAAGAAGTTAGAGTTAAAGGTAAACACGCAACTATTAAACCAAAGTGTCAAGACCCTAATTATAAAGGGAAAATGCCGTGGTATCGTTACCCAACACCAAATGTTTTTGTTGGTGATACGGTAGACGTTTGTAATAATCAATTAATAACTGGTCCTAGATTTTAAAATTATAGATATGAAAACATTAGATGAACAATTAGAAAATTGGAAAGAACTCAAATACAGAATGAATAACGAAGGTATGTCTTATTGTTTTGAGCAATATAGTAGTTGGTCTGAAATTGATAATGAAGAATTTCACCAACTCAAAGAAAAGTATTTGGAAACTAGCAGAAGAATAAAACTTTTGGTGGACAATAAGGTAGATGAAATTGAAAATATGATATTTGATGAAATAGATTATCCTGAATTAGAGGGGACAATTGCTCTGTGTAATGATAATGTTTGGGATGATATCTATCATGATTATTCTGCGGAACAATATCCTGCGTTTGGTGGCCCATTTACAGATTCAATATCATTTATTGATTGGTTAAAACAAAAATATAAAGCCCCCGAAAGAATAAAATTATGACATATCAGGATATAGTGGAGTTAGGTTTAAAAACGATTGCAACTGACACCAATTCATTTGTATCAAGAACAACAGATGATGATGTATGGTTAGAATTATTTTATTGTGTAGAGACCAATTATCTTCAAATAATGAGAGGAACAAAAGGTGATAAGGGTGAAACCTTAAGAAATACAATATACGAAGGAAAAGGAGATATTGGGGTAATAAAACAGTTTATTAAATAAGGTTAGTACATATTTCCATAGTTAGATATTTATTTACATGAATCTTAATGAACAAATAATCAAAATGAAATCCTCAATGGGTTTAATAACTGAGGAAACTGAAGGTATAGACTCTTTTTTAGAAAGAATAACGACTACCTTTCCTAAAACAAAAGATTATATTGATAAGATTAAATCATTTATAGATAATTCGGGATGTAAGAAAATAGAAGTTGCAAAGTTTAAATATCCTGCTTTTGGATTAGCGTTACATAACGGAGTTGTATTCAATGAAACAATATTCAATAACTCATTACCTAATTTTTTATTTATTATGTGTCATGAAATCGCACATCAATACCAATATCAAAAATATGGTAATGAAAAGATGTATGAGTTTTATTTAGGTGAGATTGATGTTAAAGAAGCAGCAATTGCAATGAAACAAATAGAAATGACAGCTGATGAATTTGCGGAAAGAAAAGTGAGAGAGTTTGTTAAGTTAGGTTTATTAAATCCAAGTGAAGTATCTATGTTTAACGGTTTTTATAAAAGGGCTCCATTAATGTACTTTGAAAAACTAATAACACAAATTAAAGAGAAGATTAAAGAATCAGGGGTGACTGATTTTGATGGAATATCCACCATATTTTATAATATGATAAAGGCTAATATATAATTAATCTTCAAAATGTTGATATAAACTGAATTTAGCACCGTTAAATACAGAATTTAATTCTTCCTTAAGATAAAAGTTGGCATTACGGAGTAACATATTTGAGCCACCTCCCATATCCATTACAACCTGTCTATCAAAAAATATATTAACATCATAACCATCAAACTGTTCGTTATAATCAACCCAAAATCTTTTAATACCGTAATAATTAGGTAAATTCATATCCAAATAAGATTGAATAATTTTACTCATATTGTCTTCAGGTTCATCAGTGACTTGTTCATTAATTGATTCTTCTTTAAAATATTCATCAAGTAAGTTATCCATAGATAATCCAAGATATTCTATACCAAGCATTTTCATAAATTCTAATTCAGAAACTATACGGTCACCAGTATCGACAATAGTCCAACCATCTTTACGTCCTTGATTTTGACCTAAATATAATTTTTTACCTATTTCAAAAACATACATAGGTCCAAATTTATTAAGATAATTGTTTAAAGTTCTTGGACTTACATATTCAAATTCAAAAGGTAATTCCCATTTATTAGTAACCATGTGAATTTTATTGGTTAAATCAACACCAAAGTTTGATTTTATAATATTTTTTAACTGAGATTCGTTAATTAGATATTTCATATTTATATAAATATACGATATTTATTAACATGAAGGTAATCATTACAGAATCACAGCATAATGCAATAGTAAAGATGATTATGAAAAGTCAACAGAAGGATGGGGAATATTTTGACCCAACTATTATTGTTTGTAACGAACCAAGTGACATACCTAAATGGGTTAAAGCATCAATACATGATGATAATAGTATGTGGAGAAAGTATATAGAAGCGTTTGGTCCAATATATATTCTTAAAAATGATGAAGATTGGTTTATTATTCAAAAACATGAAGAATGGAGAATTGGTGATAAAAAGGATAATATGATTTCTGAATTTGAAATGATGAGACGATTAGGAATTGCTAAATACGGAATAAATATAGATACGCTTTTAGGAATATGAATTACGAAATAACGGACAAAAGATTATATGAAGCAATATATAAATTTATCAATGATGAATTTACAGATGATAATTTGGATTATGATTATGACAATAATTATGATACAGATGAAACCGAAAAAAATATACTTAATTTCTTTGGTGACAAGTATCAAAACAATAATCAAGACGAATGGTATTTTCAATATATAAAAAAAGAATATTATACTTCTTTGGAAAATAGTGAAAATAATACAATGGTAAAAGAATGGTTACCTAATGCACCAATACTTGAAATGTTAGATAGAGAATTCCCTAACAAAATGAACTCATTTTTTGGTGAATATTGGAAACCTGTATTTAAACAATGGTTTAAAGATGTTTATCCGCAATTTCCCGTTAAAACATTTTTACTTAGATAATATGAAACTACAAGAGAACATACAAAGAATTAAAGAAGTAATGGGGATAAATGAATCCACCAAATCATATATCAATTCAGAAATGGATGAGATTGAAAGGGCGGTTCAGGATTTATCAAGGGATGAAGATATTGATATTTCAGTTAAGGAAGTTAAAGAAAAGTTTAAAAATGCGGAACCAAAGAAACTAACAAAGTCAATATGGTCCAAGTTGGAAAATACGGAGTCAAATCAAATAGATAAAGGGGACATGGAATCTGTAGAAAAGATTGCGAAGAAATATAATAAGACAAATCCTAATAAATTAAAGAAAGTTTTAGAATCAGGTGATTATAATCCGCCTATGGTAATTCAGTTTGGAAATAGATATCATTTAGTTGCTGGTAACACAAGATTATGTACCGCAGCGGCAATTGGAATAACACCAAACGTTTTAATAATAGAAATATGAAATACATTATAACTGAAGAACAATACGGACAACTATCAGAAATGATTAAACTTAATATCAAAGTAGGTGATACTTTAATGGGTGGTAAGTTTAAAAATAAAAAGGTAGTTGTTAAAACAATAGGTCAAAATGAAAAGGGTGATATAACTATTAATGGTAAACCACTATTAAGATTTAGAATATTAAAAGAGGCTCACCTTACTAAGGGAGATGAATATCAAAAGAAATGGAAACAATTTCATATATTTATGAAAAGAAGGGATGAGGAAATTAGGGACATTATTATAAAATTGTGTGATGAATATAGACAAGAGTTAAATACTGTTAAAGCGAAGTGGGTAGTAGAAGCAATTAAAGACGAAGTAATTGAAAATTTATTAATGAAGAATACAATACATGATGAACAAACCGTAGATTGGGTTGCGTTTTATGTTGAAGATAATTTTACAGACCTTATCAATAATAAATTGGGACTGTCAACTAAACAAGAAGAAATGAAGGAAGGAGAACTAATTGAAAGATGTTGGAAAGGATATACACAAAAAGGAATGAAAACTATGTTTGGTAAGAGATATCCAAATTGTGTTAAAAAAACAAAATAATATGAACTTAAGACAAACAATTAGAAAAGTATTAAGGGAAGGTCTTCACGATACGTCTTGGCAAAATGATGAGGGTGACAAAATAACCCTTATGGATTTATTAAATGCAACCGAAGATATTCCTGTGGAAAAAGTTTCAGTGGAAGAATTAAAACCACATCTATTAACTTGGGACGGTGATGAAGATGAGGTTAAAAAAATAGAGAGTGCCGATTTACAATATCCAATATTAATATTTGTTGAGGATAGTGGTAAATTTATATCAATCATAGATGGACACCACAGAGCACAAAAGGCAGTCAGGAAAGGACTAAAAACCATCAAGGCAAAGATAATACCAATTAACTCATTACCCAAAAATATAAGAAAAGTATTCGGTCATATGGGTAAAGAAAAAGTGATGAATGTAAATGAATCCAAAGAATGGGGTGATTCAAAACAAAAATTGGAAAAAACTTTTAAATTCAAAGAGTTTAAAGACTCAATTGATTTTGTTAATAAAGTTGCGAAGATAGCTGAAAAACA
>Ga0214921_10005650_pt1 | contig 17579 bp, 16 predicted proteins | sample LL1505_MetaG_FD_177992 | JGI IMG/M metagenome (GOLD analysis project Ga0214921, IMG submission 177992) | Freshwater microbial communities from Lake Lanier, Atlanta, Georgia, United States - LL-1505 | ecosystem: Environmental > Aquatic > Freshwater > Lake | place: USA: Georgia | collected...
AGCTTTTTTTAAAAAAAAAAAATACATGAAAGAATATAAAAATATCCATTTTTTTCCTAAAATTTTTTCATATTCTTTAAATCCGTCACTTCTTAAATATAAATATATATTATTGGAAAAAAAAAACAAAATTAAAAATGCAATAAAAGTATATGGAGAAATTGATATTATTAGATATCTATTTTTTCTAATATTATTAAAACTTAGAATAATATTAAATACATAGGAAAAAATATTTCTAGCAGTCTTAATACTATTATGTTCAATTTTAAATGTTTCTTGTCTAAATGAAGATCTTGCTAATAAATTTACTATAAAATATTTGGATAAACCTTCGACGATACTTTTAAAATCTACATTAGCTGAGTAATAATCATTTTTTTTAAAACAGATTTTTTCATTACCTATAATAAATAAATTTTTCATTTAATTAATAAATAGATTAGTAAATATTTATTTTGATTCTAATACTACAAATAATAATTTAACTAAAAAAATTATAAATTTTCTAGTAAATAAAAATATATTACTCACATTAATTAATCCATTATTTAAAGACCAAATTAGATGACGTATATTCTCTTGAATAATAATTTTTTCTTTCATTTTAATCGTTCTTTGATTTTCATGAATCCTATAATAAGTGTAAAACTTGTTAATTAATTTAATCTTACTCACCATAAATATTTTAAGATAAAAATAATAATCATATGAATAAAAATAACTTTTATTATAAAACCCTAATTGTTTAATAAATTTTCTTCTAAACATTGCTGAGGAATTGCAAATTAGATTCTCACAAGGAAATCTACTATCAAAATCTTTTTTTAATTTAAATTCTTGATTTTTTTTCAATTTATTATGTTCGTTAACTATTTTATATTTTGTAAAAACTAGTCCAATATTGTAATCGTTTTCTAATTCCAATAATTGAGATAAAATTCTTTTAGGATGGGAATAATCATCCGAATCTAAAATAGCAATGTATTGTCCTCTTGCTTTTTTAAATGCTAAATTAGTAGCCTTATAAGCTCCTACATTTCTTTTTAAATTGATAATTTTGATTTTTTTAGATTTATATCTTTCAATTATTTTTTGAGTAGCGTCGCGTGAACAGTCGTTAACAATTATTAATTCCCAATTTTTATACTTCTGCCCTCTGACGCTTTCTATCGCAATTTTGATATATTTTTCGGAATTATAACAGACAATTACGATAGAAACTTTTGGTTTGTTTCTTGTAAAATGCATTTATTATTTTTTTTTATAAAAACTATCAATCTGGTCAGAAATAATAGAGGACTTGTCTATTAAATAGTGGCTATACCAATCATATGTTAAATTTATAGAATCTTCAAAATTATATTTTGGCTTCCAATTTAATTTTTTTTTTGATTTGGAAGAATTTAATTGAATACAATAAGATTCGTAATTTTTATTTCTTAATACTACAACCTTTACATTTTTTTTACTTTTTTTTATAATTAAATTCACGATAGATCTGACAGATTTAACTTGTTTATAAGAAGGACCAAAATTCCATGAGCCAGAATATTTTTTATAATTAAAAAAAATTTTCATTGCTAATAATATATATCCATTGACTGGGTCCAAGACATGCTGCCATGGTCTAATATAATTTGGGTTTCTTATAATTAATTTATTTTTTTTATAAATAGCTCTGATGCAATCAGGAACTATTCTATTTTTAGACCAATCACCTCCACCTATAACATTGCCAGCTCTTACAGTTGCTAATCCAATCTTAGATTTTATAAAAAATGATTTTAAATAAGAATCTGCAAAAATTTCAGCTGCAGCTTTTGATGAGCTATAAGGATCCACTCCTCCCAAAGCATCTGTTTCTTTATATAATTTAAATTTACCATAGTTTTTATAACATTTGTCAGATGTCACAATTATTACGCATTTAATTGCTCTAAAATTTCTTACAACTTCAAGTAAATTTAATGTTCCAAAAGCATTGGTTTTAAAAGTTCTTAAAGGCTCATGGTAACTATCAATAACTAAAGATTGTGCTGCTAAATGGAAAATAATTTGTGGCTTAGATTTCTTAATAACCTCTTGTAAAAAACTGTAATTTTCAATATTTCCAAAATAGCTTTTGATTTTTTTATTTTTTATGTACTCATTAAATAATATTTTTTTTTCATCGTTTAAAGATAACCCTGTAATCTTTGCTCCAAAACTAAGTAATACAGAAGTAAGCCAAATTCCCTTGAAACCTGTATGTCCTGTAATAAAAATTCTCTTATTTTTATAAAAATTTGCTACATCATCCATGGGGCTTTTCGATTTTTAATTAATTTATTTAATAGATCTTTGTCTCTCAAAGTGTCCATGCACTGCCAGAAACCATAATGTTTAAAACCAACTAGTTGTCTTTTTTTAACCAAGCCTTCTAAGGGTAACTTTTCTAACATATCGCTATATTTTTTTATAAATTTAAAAATTTTTTTATTAAACACAAAAAAACCACCGTTAATCCATCCGCTACTAATTTGTGGTTTTTCTTTAAAAAAATTTATTAAGTCACCTTTAAGTGTAACTTCACCAAATCTTGCTGGTGGTCTAACAACGGTCATTGTCCCAATTTTTTTTTTTTTTAGATGGAAAGTTAATAATTTTTTAATATTTTGATTTGTAACACCATCGCCATAGGTAACCATAAAATTACTCTCTTTTAATAAAAATTTTTTTAATTTAAGAATTCTTCCCCCTGTATTTGTGTGTTTACCCGTAAAAACGGTTTTGACTTTAAATTTAAAATGATTGTTTGCGAAAAATTTTTTTATTACGTTACTTTTATACCCTAGCGCTAATATAAAATCATTAAATCCAAATTTATAATATATTTTTAAAATATGAAGTAGAATAGGCTCGCCACCAATTTTTACCATCGGCTTAGGTATTTTTTTTGTTTGCTCTGAAAGCCTCGTCCCTAATCCACCGCACAAAATAACTACTTTCATAAATTATTTTTAGTATTTAATTATTTTATCTATTTTTTGAAAATTATTTAAAGTTTTTAAAATATTCATTACAAAAGGGACTTTGCTATTATTCTTCACTATATCTGATAAAATTTTATTTAACATTAAAAATAACGGATATTTAAGATTCGAATATTTTTTACTATATATATTTGATCCATTATTAAAAATAATAAATTGACCCTCATTTTCAGAAAAATTTATTACGTATCTATAATTTAAATTTTTAAAAATTAATAATCGCAATCTTTTTTTTGCTTTGTTGTCTAAATTTATATTAATTTTAATATTTTTAGCCTTAAAACTAAGTAAAGCTTTATTTTTTTTAAAAAAAACTTTTTTTATGGAACTGATTAAATATTTTTTATCTTTAAAAAAAATATCTAATAATGAAAAAATATGAAACAAAACGTCAAAATAGATAGGTATTTTTGCATCATGTTTTTTTAATTCTCCGTAACGATATTCATTTAATTTATCATGCCAAATAAATTCGATATCATTAATTTTTTTATCACTAATAGAATTTATAATTTTATTTAAATATATTGAATATCTATAAACATTTGAACAATATATTTTTTTTTTAAGTTTTTTTCCAATTTTACAAATCATTTTTGCTTGAGTTAGATTCTCGGAAATAGGTTTTTCAATCAATACATTATAATTTTTGTTTAAGGCTGAGATAACCGATTTATAATGCTTACAAGTTGAGTTGCATACAATAGCTAAAGAATTTTTTGATTTATTTTCCGGAAATTTTTTTGCTAATATTATTTTATTATTTAACCTGTAATTTTTTATCCATTTTTTTAGAAAAAAATTTTTTTTATTTGTAATACAGATAATTTTATTTTTAATTTTAATTTTATAAACTAATGTTTTAATAATCTGTCTGGACCATCTTCCTCCCCCCACAACTACCAACTGATTTATATTTAACATTAAATTTTTGTTAAATAATAAGTAATACTGTCTAATGGAAATATATGACTCAAATTGTATTCATAAAAACGTTTATATTTATTAGCAAATAAAGTTAAAATTTTTTTTAAAAAACTATTTTTTAATCCTTCATTAAAGACAATTTTGTTCGCTCTAAAAGTTGCTCTGGTATATTCTACATTTTTAAAATAAAAATTATCAGGATCAAAATACATAAAAGAATCTACTGTAAAAAAATTTTTATGAGTTGGATCAATAAATGCCCAAACAGATCTAAAATATGGGACTATAATTTTTACTGTGCCACCTTTTTTTAAAATTCTGTAAACTTCTTCCATTACTTTTATTGGTTCCTGTAAATGTTCTAACGCATTATCCATAATGCAAAATTCAAATTCTTCATTCTGGAATGGATAAGGAAATTGATCTAGATTATGAATGACATCGGCATGTGAACTTTTATTAAAATCTACTCCTACAGAACCAGGGGTTTTCTTTTTTCCACAACCTAAATCTAAAATTTTTAAATCTACCATTTAATAGCCATCATTTATATTTTTTTTAAAATCTACTGCTGAAACTATGTTAATAATTTTTTTTTTAACATTATTATTTCTTAGATAATCTTTAATTTCCTTAAAAATATGCCAAGACAAATTTATAATAGGAATAGAAGATTTGTCCCTAAAAAGAAAATGGTCAGAAATAATTGGAATTTTAGTTCCTGGAATATAGTGTCCGATTTTAGGTGATTTTGGTTTTTCATAAATACATTTTAAGTATTTTTCATTAATTTTCAATAAACTTATCAATATCGCTGCTCTGCCTGGAAAGCCTTTAGCAATTAATCTACCGTGTTTATAAAATAATTTTTTAATTTCTTTTGTTTTATTAAATTTCCATATTTTAATATTATTTCTCATTTCTCTAAATTTTAAAAAGAAGAGATTTTCTTTTTCGAGGATTTTTTTAATATTTTTTGATAATTTAAATTTACTATTTTTTCCTAAGAATACTCTAATATTTCCTCCGTACCTTTTGGGGAAATCACATCCTATTATTTTTAAATCTAATAATTCAGAAATAAAGATAAATGATTTTAAACTATAGGTCCTAGGATGCTCATGATAAAAAGTATCAAATTGATTTTTGCTTAGAACAGAACCCAAGTAATGATTTTCAATTATAATAATTGTCTTTGGTCCAATAATTTGTTTAAGGGCGGTTATTAATTTTGTTAAATTATTAATATGCGCAAAAACATTTGTAAAAGTTATTATATCTGGAAAACCAAATAAATTTTTAATTTTTTTTGCTAGGTTTTCTGAAAAATATTCATTAAACGCAAAATGTTTTTTTTTTATATCATAAAATGCATTGGTAGGCTCCACTCCTATAGTTTTGCATCTATAGTTCTTAAAAATATCTAACAAACTTCCGTCATTACATCCGATATCTATTACTAATTTATTATTTAATGAATTAAATTTTTTTTTATAAGACACAACTAAATCCTTCATTCCATTAATAACGTCTTTTGTTAATTTAGATCTATAATGATAACTTTTTGGGAATAAAATTTTTTTTGGAATTAAAAATTTTTGATATGCGGTAAAACAATTTTTGCAAAATAAGATATGAATTGGATAAGTTTTATTGAAATTTTTAGAGCCTATTTTTTTCAGATCATCACACAATGGGTTCTTTCCTAAATTTAATACTGAGAATAGCTTTTCAGCAAAACAAACTTCGCATTTACTAATTTTTTTAAGTTTCATATGTTTTTTTTATTAATTAAAATTTTTCTATATAAAAAATTAAAAAAGGATAAATAAACATTTATAAATATTAAATTTTTTACTATATGATTATAAAAAGAAATATATTTATAGTTCTTCGTTGCTCTAAAAAATATAATCTTTAATAAACATGGAATAAAATTTTTTAAAGAGTTATTTTTGCAATAATAATACCTAAAAATTGAAAGACCATTTTTTCTGTACTCATCTAAAATTTGAGGCATTCTAATTATCTCTATAAAATCCCATAAATTACCCCACTCTCTTATTCCTGAGAGATTAACACTTAAAGGGCTGGCTACTAAATATGCTTGTGATTTCGAGAATGCCTTGGCAAAAATTTTAACGTGGGGACAGGTGTTTTCAAAAGAAGAAAAAACTCCTTTTTTTATTAATAAATTTTTATCTATTATATTTAAATTTTCTCTCCATTTTGATGTTCTAAAAATTGATAGAAATGAACCCATAAGATAATCAAATGAAATATCAGGATGAATAAGATCAAAAAAACTTAAATGATAATTTTTTTTTTGAGAGGAAACTTTTTCTAAGTTTTTTGGAATAAAGTTTGTATTAAATTTTTTTTTAAATTTAAAAACAAACTCTGATTCTAGATTAAATGAATTAACATAAAAAAAATCAATATTTTTTTTATTTAAAATTTTATTTAATTTTTTAAATGCTTGCGGTATCAATAAATCATCATTTCCTATAATCCAGGAATATTTTCCTTTTGCTAATGATACTGATTTTAAAATATTATATCCTACGCCAAAATTTTTTCTATTTTTTTCGAAATTTATAGAAAATTTACTCTTATAATTATTTACTATTTTACTTACACTAGCTCCAGAATTGTTGTCAGAAATACATACTTCAAAATCTAAATTAAAATTCTTTTTGGCTATATAAATTGAATTTAAACAATTTTCTAAAGATTCTTCTCGTTTATAATTAGGAATGCATATTGAAAGTAACATTTTAATTTTTATTTGATTATTATTTGTTAGTTATTATTTAGCAAGTTTAAGAAAAAATATTTTTCCAATTTTTTTCTTCTTCTTTAATATTTCTTGGATAAACAATTGACAAAGCATTCTTTAAAAAAAGATTTCTAACTTTTTTCACTTCATAAGAATTATACCAATCATAGGGATTCTTCCAGATTGCATTTAAATGAATAGCTGCAAGTCTAGGATCATAAAATATAATTTTATTTTTAACTAATTGTTGAATTAATTTACTAAATTTATCATGAAATATATAATGATCTTTATTAAAAAATAAAATGGTTGGAACTTCACTATACATTGCGATAGAAAAAGTAGTTTGCGGGTATACACAAACAACTATTTTTGCACTATTAATGCATTTTTCTAGTCTTGTATGTCTAATTATATTTTTCTTAAAAATTTTTTTATAAAAGTTAATATAATCGAAACTAAAATCTTTAGTCCAAACTTCGTGTGGCTTAATGAATGTGTTTTGCCGGATTTTAATATCCAAAAATTTGTAAAATTTTTTAATTGAATTTAACTGATAAATAATTTGTGGAGCCTTAATATGATATGAATTATGATAGATGTGCTTATAATCTCCACCGCCAGCTATGATGCATTTACTATTATTGCTATAATCAATTAACTTGCTACAAAGCTCTTTGTTGTAATGAAAAGGATGAGTTGGAATTCTAGTTTCTTTGTTATTGAAAGGTTTGTGCCATGTAATTTTTTTATCAACTAAATCCAAATCTAGATCTAGACAATCCTTTTTGGCTGCTAACGATCCGCCATGTTCCAGTAAGTATAACTTTGAACCTCTATTAATCTGCTCTGCAATATAGAATTTATTGGGTAATTTATTAAAAATTGCATAACTAGTAATAATAAATCTTGAGTTTGCAAATTTTAAATATCTGTGAAGATAATTATGAAATTCTTCCAATAAATAACTTGGCAAATCCTCAGTAATTTTTTTTATAATAAATTTTTCGAAACTATTTTTAGTAATTTTTTTTTTATAAAAGTTAATACTAAATTTTTCTCTTAAATAAAAGTTTAAATTACCAGTATTTACAAAAAAAATATTTACTCTATTTAAAAAATAATAAAAATAGTCGATTAATATACTTCTTTTGAAAAAAAAACTAAAAAAACTTTTTGGATATGACGTTTGAATAAATAAAAATTTTTTTGCTTTTTTTTTTGATATTAAATAATTTAAAAATTTAAAAAAAATATTAGGTAAAAAAATAAAAAAAATTTTTTTTAAATTAAATTTGATTTTAAAATTATTTGTAATCTCAGCCTTATCTTTTTGAAAGATAAATTTTTTTTTTTGAAAAAGAACTATATCTTGAAATATTTTTTGATTCCAATGATCATCTACAATAAGGTAAACATCTGATAATCTGCTAGTGATATATTTATTAAAATTTTTTTTAAAAATAAAAATACTACTTTTGTTTTTTATTTTTTTTATAGTTTCCCAACGAAAATAAAGAGAGCTAATATAATAATATAGCCAAGGAAAAAGTAATATTTTCCAAAATCTTTTAGAAAATTTCGATTTATGAGTTTGATTCAAACTTAAAGAGATAATTTTATAAAATTTTTTACAAGTTTTTTTAATATATAAACTATCCTTTTCAAATTTTTTTTTATTTTCCCATATGAAAGGTTTTATTTTGCTTTTTTTTGATGAAAAATAACTTTTGTTATCTAGGGCCCAGTTACCAAGATAAACATTATTTTTTTTTATTTTTTTTTTTACTAAACTAGTAGCGATAACGTATTCCAAAAAATCCTCTATTATAGGTTCTAAATTTTTCTATTAATTTACTATCCCAAAGTTACACAACTATTTTAGTTATAACAAAAAAAATGCTTTTCAACTCCTTATTCCTATTGTTTTTTAACAAAATTAAACTAGTTATTATCATACTTTACACAGCAGAAATTGAGCAGATGTTAGCTCAAGAAGTTCATTCATTGCACGATTAGTATTTTATTTTCCCTTATAATTTTTTATTTACCTATAAACTGATATTTAATAAATTTTTCCATTTTCTAATTTCCAAATTTTATCACACTGGTCGATTGTGCTTTTTTTGTGAGAAATAATGATGAAAGTTTTGTTTTTTAAATTTCTAAGATTCTGCATAATTTTTTTTTCCGTTTCATTATCAATGGCATTTGTGAACTCGTCTAAAAAAAATATATTGCAATCCTTATATATAGCTCTTGCTAAAGCTATTCTTTGTTTTTCTCCTCCAGATAAATTTATACTTTGCGTACTAACTTTAGTATTTAATCCTTTTGGGAATTTTGCAATTGTTTGCTTCAACTCACTGATTTCAATTGCTTTATTTAATTTTTTTTTATCTACATTATTTTTTAAAACATTAAATGAAATATTATTAAGTATGCTATCATTAAACAAATAAGGGTCTTGTGAAACAAAACTTAGTGCTTGATGCCAATTCGAAATATCTGATTTAATATTTTTGTCTTTATAATAAATATTACCGCTAAGTGGTTCAAGTAAACCTAACATCAAATTTAATATTGTACTTTTACCGCTACCTGTTTCCCCAGTTATACAATGCATTTTTCCTTCTGAAATTTCTAAATTTATATCTTTTAAAAAATATTTATTTTTTTGATAACTAAAATTTAATTTTTCAACAATAATTAGTTTTTTAGAAACTGTTTTCTTATTACAAAACTTACTAAAATCCTTATTTGGAATATGATTTAATTTAAAAGATTGATTATTTTGATTATATAAAGTCACAAGACCTGGTTCATAAATTTTTAAATAATTTAAACTAGATATTACAGAAGTAAAAGATGGCAAAAGTCTTAAGGTTGCAAACAAAAATAGTGAAAGTGCGGTAAAAAACTCCACTTGATTTTCAGTGATTTGAAATAATACTAAACTTACAATCAACAAGAAAAAGATCGACAGAATTTCTAGAATTGATTTGGGAATTTTTTCTAATACTTGAAAAAAGTAAAGATTATTTTCATATTTAAAAATTTTAAAATTAAATTTTTTTATTATATCAAATTCTTTTTCCAAAATTTTAATATCTTTTATAGACAAAAAAGCATTAAAAACATCCTTAGTAAGAAGTTCATTTATTTTTGAATTCTGATTAGCTTTATTGCTCAATAATTTTTTAAATTTTTTTTGGAAGAACAAGGTTATAGGCATAAAAAAAATCAATAAAATCAACATTATTAATGGTTTTATAAAAAAAAGTAATGCAATTAAAAAAGTTATCGAAACAATCTCTCTAAATAGATTAATTGAGTGCAAAATATAAAACCCTAAAGATTGAACACTAAATGTGGAGTCTCTTGTAAGTGTTGAAGGATCTTTATTTAAATGACTGGTATAAGGGCCTAAAAGATAACCACTAAATATTTTTTCAGAAATATTTATTTTAATTTCTTTAATAAAACTAGCTTGCTTATTAAGAAGAAAAATATAAAAAAAATTTTTGATAATAAATAGAACTATTATTAATATGCTCATGATAACTATTGGATCATAATTAATTAAAGACAAATAACTGCCAATATTGTATTTTTGTATTAAATAAGTTTTATCAATTAATAAAGACACAAATATAGGCAAAGAAAGAATAGAAAATAGATCTATAAAAAAAAAGATGAAATTTAGGAAAAAAATAACTTTTAATTCAAAAAATTTATTTTTATCGTTAATTATTTTTTTTATTTTATAAATATTAGTAAATAATTTATAAAAATTTTTTATAATAAACATCGTCTAAAAATTGAAATAAAATTTACAATTGATCAGATTTTTTTAATAATTTAAAGTTACTTTTATTTTTTTGAAAACCATAAACATTCTTTTTAGTCTGTAAAGAAATAAATAAGCCAAACGACTTCATACCAAATATTGCATTTGAAGAACCTATATCTTTAGATATGTTTTTTGTTTTTGAAACTATTAAATTTTTTTTCATATAATTGTTCTTCTTGGCAATTTTTTTAATCATTTTTTTGAAATTAAATATATTATCTTTTGGATGAGGCCTAATTAACACTTTTTTTATTTTGCGATTTTTTATAAAAGAAATAAAACTATCCATTGAATCTATTATTAATTTTTTTCTTGCACTTTTGTTAACTATATAGCTAGCAGGGTCATTAATATAACAACAATCATATTTTATTTTTTTAATTTTTTTTATTTCTTGAATTTTTTCTTCTAAGTAATAATTTTTTATATTAAGGATTTTAATATCTGCAAAAAAACTATTTAAAGGATAATTAATCTTATGTGTCATGAAAATTATATTTGGCTTAAATGTAGATTTACTGTTTTTAAATCTTTTTAAAAAATTTAACCAATGATCTAAAATTGCGATTGTTAGAACTTTGTGAATTTTTAAATAATTTGCTAAATGAATATATTTAGCAGGATAGCCTGTTCCAATAACCCCTAGGTCAAAATAATTTATTTTTATTAAATTTTTTAAAGAATTATACTCTAAAAATTTATTTTTATAATTTTTAAAATATTTTTTTATATATAAATTAGTAAAATAAAAATTAATTTTTTTTAATTTAAATTTTCTTACAATACTTAATATTATATTTGCAGAGCCAGGGTCGGAAATAATAAATATAATATTTTTTCTCTTCCATTTCTTAAAATTTTTCATTAATTAACAAAATTTAATTTTTTCCAAACTTTTTCAAAAGCTCTAACTATTAATTTAACATCATTTTTATCTAAAGATAATATGCACAACTTTATTGCAATAAAAGTTTTATTATTAAGTTCTTCTGCTACAGAACATAATTTTTTTGATCGTAAGTTATTTTTTTTAAAGATCGGTAACAGATGTAAAGAGCTATATTCACTACATATTCCCTGTACTCCTTCTTTTTCTAAAAGATAAACAATTTTTTTTTTATCGGTTTTTATTAATTGTTTGTTTAGTGACATAGGATAAAAATAATATACATGTTTTTTTAGATTATTTTCGTGCGGAACATTAAGTCCTTTCAATTTTTTCAAACCCAAAGTTAAATTTTTTGCAACCATTCTTCTGTTATTCACAATATTTTTTAACTTCTTTAATTGCTCTATACCTATTGCAGATTCTATTTCTCCTAATCTAAAATTAAATCCAAACATATCCTTCATGTCATGATTATTTGTTTCCAAAGAACTTTCTGCGTGATTTCTCAATAACCTTAATTTTTTTGCATAAATTTTATTATTAGTGATTAATACACCTCCTTCACCTGTGTTAATGTGTTTATGTCTATTAAAACTATATCCCCCAATATCAACGAAAGTGCTTACGTATTTATTTTTGTATTTAGCGGTAATAGCTTGGGCTGAATCAGAAATAATTTTTATTTTATATTTTTTTTTTAAGTTTATTAACTCTTTGTAATCACAGGGATTTCCAAAAAGATCTACAGCTATAACCGCGATAGTTTTTTTAGTTATAAGATTTTCTGCTTTTTTAATATCTATAGTAAAATCATCTTTTTTAATGTCACAAAATACCGGTTTTGCCCTCCAATTTAGAATTGCTGCCGCACATGCTGACATTGTCCAGGTAGGAAGTATAATTTCATCTCCAGACTTTGGTGAAAGCGCCCCTATCGCGGCTACCAAACCTGATGTCCAAGAATTAACTGTGATTGCATACTTAACTTTAAAATAAGATTGTAATTTTTTCTCAAATTCTCTTACATACTTTCCTCCTAAAAATTCTTTTCCAGTACCCGCTAAAAAACCTGATAATTTTCCAGATTTTATTACTTTGGTAGCGGCATAAAGTTCTTGTGCTCCTATAGGATTAAACCTTTTAAACTGATATTTAATAACTTTTTTATTATTTGGCATTTAATAATATTTTTTCTACAATTTCATGTACATTTAAAGCTTCTTTGCTGCTACAAAGAATTTTTTTTTCATATTTAATAGAATTATAAATATTTTTAGCAAGATTTAAAAAAGCATATTTGTAAGTTTTTTTAAGAGTATTGCTTTTATAATTATAGAATGAAAAATCATAACTTAATATATTTTTATCTTTATTATCTTTGATAATCCATGACATTCCTCCATCATATGTTTCTATAATTTTCTTTTGAAAAATTAATTTTATTTCTAACATATTAGAATCTTTATTATCAGAACAAATAAAATTTATATCACCATCTTTAGTGCTAATAATAAATGGAACAGATGGATCAAATTTATCATAATCAAAAAATTTTTTTTCTACATGAATAACTTTTATTTTATGAAAAAATAAATTCATTAAATCAATAACGTGAGAGCATGTATTTAAAAGTCCTTTATTATAGATACAATAACCTGCTCTTAACTTACCATATGAATTATTTTGAATATCTTTTTTAATATTCTGCGTAGTGTCGTCCCATCTTCTATGAAAATTGACAGCTAAAATAATTTTTTTTTTTTTGAATCTATTGTAAATTTCCAAACACTGTTTTCTATTAGCTGTTAAAGGTTTTTCACATAAAACTATTTTCGGTTTATTTTTAATTTTCAATATTTTATTTAAAATACTGTAGTGAGAAGACGTGTTGGCAGAAACTATAATAAGTTCATTATTTAATTTATTTAAAATATTTAAATCACTAGAGGCATTTTCAAAGCCCCACTTTTTTTTAAATTTTAAAGCTTTTTTATAATATAAATCAAAACAAGCTATTGGCTTGAAGGCTTTAATTCTAGAGAACGCATCTGCATGAGTATAAATCCCTTTAATTTTTTGTTTATTTTTATAATCACCAGCTACATTTCCGCAGCCTATTATAGAATATCTAATTTTTTCCATTAATTTTTAAAACTTTAAATAATAACTCAGCTCTTTTCCAGTCCTGTAAATTATCTATATCGACAACTCTCCATTTCGGTATAGGTAAACCAATGCCATTTGAGTGCATTCTTTTCTTACTTAACCAATTGCTAACCGAGCCCCAATAAAATTGACCAACATCGTGATAAGATTTAACTAGATCTTGTGTTCTTGTTAACTCATGTTTTTTGGTAAAAAAAATTAACTTATTTTTTTTAGCTAGTTTAAATGCACGCTGAATTGGATGTGTATATTCCGTAATCGGAAATACAAAATTATTTTTATTTTTCTTTAAAACTTTAAAACTTTTTTTTAAATCTAAGGAATTTAAAAATGGATTGCACGGATAAACACAGCAGGCATATTTAATTTTGAACTTTTTTTTTAAAGCTCTAATAGCATGCTCTATTACAGGCTTTGTTGGTGTATAATTATCCGCTAAATTAGATGGTCTACTAATAATATGGTCGACTCCTAACTGGCTAGCAATTTTTGCAATTTTAGTATCGTCAGTAGTTAAAACAATTTTTGAAAATAATTTACTTCTTTTTAAAGCTTTTATAGTCCAATATAAAATAGGTTTTGAATAAAATTTCTTTATATTTTTTTTTTTAATTCTTTGACTTCCTCCTCTTGCAGGAATTATCGCAAAAGAAACTGTGGAATATTCCATTTCTATTTATTAATAAGTTTTCTTATTTGGGGAATAGTTAAAAAGTTATTATCTTTTGAATTATATCCAGATTGCATTTTCGCTTTTTTTAATTTTTTCGTTAGTCCTTGATTAGTAGTTATTGCGTAGTATTTTCCAAAATAATAAGTGTTTAATGACTCTGCTGAAGTTACAAGTTCCTCATGAAGTTTTTCTCCAGGTCTGATTCCAATATATTTAATTTTTTTTTTAGAATTTACAGCTTTAGCTAAATCAACAATATTAATAGATGAAACTTTTGGTATAAAAATTTCTCCACCAACACTATTTTTTAAAGCAAAAAACACAATTTTAATACAATCCTCAATCATAATATTAAATCTTGTCATTCTACTGTCCGTGATTGTAAAAAAATCTTTTTTTTCTTGTTCTAAAAAAAGTGGTAACACTGAACCTCTGCTACCCAGTACATTACCATATCTTATGCATGAAAAAGAAATATTTTGATTGCCCACATAATTATTCGAAGAGGTAAACAATTTTTCCAAACATAATTTTGTGGCTCCATATAAATTCAGGGGCGATGCTGCCTTGTCCGTGGATAAGGCTATTATTTTTTTTACCTTATTATACATTCCGGCTTCAACTACATTTTGGGAACCTATGATGTTAGTTTTGATATATTCCGTAGGATTATACTCTGCAGCCGGAACATGCTTCAGAGCTGCGGCATGCAATACAAAATCAACACCTCTAAAAGCTACTTTTAGTCTTTCTCCATCCCTTACATCTCCTAAAAAGTACCTTAAAAATTTATATTTTGCTGGGTCATAAATTTTTTGCATTTCAAATTGCTTAAACTCATCTCTGCTAAAAATTATTATTTTTTAAATTTTATTTTATTTTTGATGCAATAACTCAGAAACGATTGACCAAAAAAGCCTGTGCCACCAGTTAATAACAAAGTTTTTGAAGCAAACATAATAATTATGTTATATCAGAGTAATATTATCAGTCTATAAATGGATGAAAATTTTAATTCTAGGTTCTTCGGGCTTATTAGGCAGTAAAATTTATTATTTTTTAAAAAAAAAAAGATACAATATTATACATAACGGTTTAAAAAAAAGAAAATTAGACATAACAAATTTAAATAATTTAAAAATTTTATTAAATAAAAAACCAGATTTAATAATAAATTGTGCTGCAATAACAAATATAGAGAAATGTGAAAAATTTTTTAAAGAAACATCAAAAGTTAATATTGAACTTGGTAACAATATATTCCTTTTAAAAAAAAAACTAAATTTAAATTTTTTCTTAATTTTTTTTTCAACAGATCAAGTTTATGAATCTAAAAAACTCTCAAAAGAGAATTCTAAATTGGTAACTTACAATAATTATTCTTATCAAAAATTAAAGGCAGAAAAAATATATACTAAAAATAAAAGTATCATATTTAGAACAAATTTTTTTGGAAGGGGGATTGGTTCGCACAAAAGTTTTTCTGATTGGTTATATAATAGCTTTAAATCAAATAAAAAATTTTTTTTGTTTAAAGATATAGTATTCAATCCCGTAAGAATAGATACATTAAGTAATATTATTTATAATATAATTAAAAAAAAAAAATTAAATAATAATGGAATTTATAATATAGGCTCCAAAGGAAAAATATCTAAAAGTAATTTTGGAATATTTTTTGCAAAGATATTAAAAATTTATAATAATAAAGAAATTGCATGTAACTCTTCAGAGATTTTAAAAGTAAAGAGATCAAGAAATATGACTATGAACATAAGAAAATTTGAGAAAAAATTTAATATTAGATTACCAAGCATTAAGAGTGAAATCATTAACGAAATTAAAAATTATAAATAAATGATTATAAGAATTAATAAAAAAAAAATTTCTGAAAATTCACCAACATATTTTATTGCAGATATAGCAGCAAACCATGATGGTTCATTATTAAGGGCAAAAAGATTAATAAGATTAGCTGCTAAAGCTGGGGCGAATGCAGCAAAATTTCAACATTTTAAAGCAGACACCATTGTTAATAAAGAACAGTTTGATAAGAAAAAAAAAACTGCTCATCAAAGCAAATGGAGAACAAGTGTTTATGATGTATACAAAAAAGCTAGCATTAATAATGAATGGAACAAAGAGTTAAAAAAAGAATGTAAAAAAAGTAAAATTGATTTCTTAACTTCTCCGTATGATTTAAATTATGTTGATGCTGTTAATAAATTTATACCTGCTTATAAAATTGGGTCAGGTGATATAACTTGGAAAGAAATTTTAACAAAGATAGCGCTAAAAAATAAGCCTGTACTGCTTGCAACTGGGGCGTCGACTATGGATGATGTAATTTTTGCATGCAAACTAATTCTAAAAATCAATAAAAAACTTATAGTTATGCAGTGCAACACTAACTACACATCCGATGAAAAAAATTTCAAATATATAAATCTTAATGTTTTAAAAAATTTAAAAATGAAATTTGGAAAAAAAATTATTCTTGGATTAAGTGACCATACACCTGGTCATACAACGGTATTAAGTGCTATCACATTGGGAGCTAGAGTTATTGAAAAACATTTTACAGACGATAATTCTAGAGTCGGCCCAGATCATAAGTTTTCGATGAATCCTAAAACTTGGTCTGAAATGATTAAAGAAAGTAGAAGGCTAGAGAAAGCGCTAGGCGATGGTTTAAAAAAAATAGAAAAAAACGAATTACAATCTTATTATGTTCAAAGAAGATCAGTCTATACCCTAAAAGATCTAAAAAAAGGTGATTTATTAAATAAAAAAGATCTGATTTGCTTAAGACCTTATATCAAAAATTCTATATCGCCACAGGTTATTGATAAATTCTATGGTAAAAAAGTTAAAAAAAATATTCCTAAAAATTCTATTGTTAAAAGAAAATGGCTTCTCTAGTTGTTCTAATACCTGCTTACAACGAATTAAATAATTTAAAAAAAATTTTAAATAAAAATAAAAAATTATTTTTTATAGTTGACGATTATTCAAATGATAATACTGAAAGTTTTCTAAAAAAAAATAAAATTAATTATATAAGAAATAAAAAAAATTTAGGATATGAAAAAAGTTTGTTAATTGGAATTAATTATATAATAAAAAATTATAAAAAAAAAAAAACTATTTGCACACTAGACGGAGACAACGAACATCCTATAAATTTAGTTAACAAAATATATAAATTATTTTTAAAAAAAAATTACGACATTTTAGTCTGCAATAGAAAAATAAAA
>Ga0214921_10005651_pt1 | contig 17579 bp, 16 predicted proteins | sample LL1505_MetaG_FD_177992 | JGI IMG/M metagenome (GOLD analysis project Ga0214921, IMG submission 177992) | Freshwater microbial communities from Lake Lanier, Atlanta, Georgia, United States - LL-1505 | ecosystem: Environmental > Aquatic > Freshwater > Lake | place: USA: Georgia | collected...
GGTATACAGCCGCATGTTGGAGATGTGGCCGCTAAAGCTCCCGACATTGTAAAAGGACCCAGGGCCTACGAAACAATATCTGCCGAGAAGATGCTAGACCTTGACAAGTCGTCGTTAGAGTTAATGATTGAACAATCAAAAACGAACCCAACGACCAGAGCTGCTCTTGAGGGTGGCGCTAGGACAATACACTCATCCCCAGAGCTAAGAGCAAAACTTTCGGGCGAAGCGATAGAGAAACTCAACAAAGAAAGAATTAGCGGGCCAGCTGGAAGCCCACTAGCATTCTAAAGTAATGGGACAATATAAAGTACCTCAAGATGTAGAAGCAGAAGATAAGCTAATTGGCCCCCTGAGCCTAAGGCAGTTTATATATGTACTAATAGGCTTGGGCTGGGCAGGGCTGATGTTTTTGATACTCCGCTCTCAGGTGATCATTATGGTAATAGCTATTATTCCAATAACTGGTTTTTTCTTAATCCTAGGTTTTGGACGCCGAAAAGAACAGAGCTTTGAGCGCTACTTTTTGGCCTGGATAAAATATATGTTCGTTCCAAGAGTCAGGGTGTGGGACAAAGATTTAGCCCAAGACGAGAGGATTAAAGCAGACATAAAGCCACCGGAAGTAATAACTAATAAAAATGTTCAACGCAGTAGCTTGCAACAATTAGCACTAGTGATGGACACTCATGGCACAATGAAAGACCCAAGCATACAGCTGCAGGACGAAGAAAATACTGCAGCAGTGTATGGACAGAGGGTCATAAACCCAAGCCAAATAGCTGGAAATATTGGCAATCAACCAAGGACTATGCAGGTGACCCAGCAAGATGATGTACTAGATGCCACCAACGCAAGAAGCGAGGCCGTCAATGTAATGCTAGAAAACGAAGAGGCGATTATCCACGATGAAGCATTAGCAAAAATGAGGCAAAGCATACAACAACCTCAGCCAGAACAACAAAACCAAGAAGTTATTTCTCAACCACAGACCTCAAGTGCTATACTTAAAAAGGCTATGCTGCAAAGTGACAATTTAACAGTCCAACAGCTAGCAAATCAGGCCAATTCACAGGAAATGACCGAAGGCCAAACAATTAATATTTCACCAAGCGGGAACTAAATGCCTCCACAAATGAATCCAGCCCAACAAGAATATGCCAATAGCAAAACTCCCCCTAAAAAGAAGAAGGGGACGGCTGATAGCACCCAAAATCACCTCAAATTTGCCGAAGTCAGAGACGGTATAGTTATTATGCGTGACGGTAGCTTAAGGATGATTGTTATGTGTTCACCAACCAATTACGATCTTAAAAGCTCTGCTGAAAAGGATGCTATTGAATACGCCTACCAAGGTTTTTTGAATGGTCTACATTTTCCTATTCAGATATGCATACAATCACGAAAGATTGATTTGGATAGCTACCTAGACAATCTGGACCAAATTTTAGCTGACCAAACTAATCCCTTACTGGCAGGACTAATGGAAGATTACATATTCAATATTCGGGATCTCTTAAACCAAGTAAATATTATGGATAAAAGATTCTATGTGGTTGTGCCATATTATGTAGTAGAAGCAGCAAAGGGCAATGTGTTCAAGGAGCTTATATCTTCGGCAACTACCGCAAAAGATGTGGTACAAACTTCAGCACAATTCGAAGAAAGGAAGCAAGAACTTATCCAAAGAACCAGCATGGTGGCCCAAGGCCTAGCGTCGATTGGCGTTAGATCGGCAGTACTTAAAACCCAAGAAGTTATTGAGCTTTATTATGGCTCTTACAACATCGACGAGGCTCTTGAGCAGCAGCTGTCGAATATTCAAGACGTTACTATGCCAATGACTTCAAGAGGTGGAAACCCAGCAAGACCATATCAGGCACCTCAAAAAGAAGTCGAACCGCAAGACCTATTTAGTGCTTCTAGGGCCATTCAGCCACAAACCCAAACACAACCCCAGCAAGTTCAGCCCCAATACAAACCGCAACAGGGAGGACCAATGTAATGGCATTTGGCAAAAGCAAACAGCCTCAAATAGACCCGGCCGTTGTTCAGGCAGAGCAAACATACATGCAGGGCGTCACAACCCTTCGTGATGTTATCGCACCAAGTTCATTCGAGATAAACAGTAATTATGTAAAGATTGGCCGAAGATACGCCCGAACATATTTTGTTTATGGGTATCCAAGAACTCTATTCACTGGCTGGTTATCACCCATCATTAACTTAGATGAAGTAGTCGATGTAAGTCTTAATATTGAGCCAGTCGAAAGCCAAATAGTACTAAATAATCTTAAAAAGAAAGTGGGTCAGCTAGAGGCTTCCTATGCCATCAACCAAGAAAAGGGTAAAGCCAGAGACCCATCACTAGAAGCGGCCATCGGCGATGCCGAAGAACTTCGAGATAAACTTTCCGTAGGAGAGGACCGTTTCTTTAGGTTTGGATTTTATATTACTGTTTATGGAAACGACGAAAAGGAACTAAACGAAGTGGGGCGCAAAATTGAAAGTATTTTAGGTACAAGCCTCATCTATGCCAAGCCAGCAACCGTGCAGATGGAGCAAGGCTTTAACTCTACTTTGCCTATTGGCACTGATGAATTACAGATTTTACGAAATATGGACACCGGTGCTATCTCTACTAGTTTTCCTTTTACAACTGCTAATTTGAGTAGAAATGAAGGAATCCTTTATGGAATAAACCGGCACAATAATGGTCTAGTACTTTTTGATAGATTCAGTCTGGAAAATGCCAACATGGTAGTATTTGCTAAATCTGGTGCTGGTAAGAGTTTCGCAATTAAGCTTGAGTGCTTGCGCTCACTGATGATGGGAACAGAAATTATTATTATCGACCCAGAAAACGAGTACCGCACCCTTTGTGATGCAGTAGGTGGTAGCTTCCTGCACTTAAGCCTTGCCTCTGATACCCGTATAAATCCTTTCGACCTGCCAAAAACTATTGACCCAGAAGAAGCCGACAATGCACTAAGAGCAAACATCATTATGCTGCATGGGCTAATCAGGCTTATGACTGGCCAAATGAATGCCGCAGAAGTGGCTGACTTAGACTTGGCACTTATCAATACCTATGCCAATAAAGGCATCACTAACGACCCACTGACCCACACTGCAGAGCCACCTGTCATGAAGGATTTATACGAAACTCTAAACACCATGGGTGGCAACGGTCCCTCACTAGCAGCAAGGCTGAGACGATTTACTGAAGGGACATTTGCAGGGATATTCTCCGAACAAAGCAATGTTAGCCTTGATAGCAACTTTGTAGTCTTTAACATTCGAGACCTAGAAGATGAGCTTCGCCCAATAGGAATGTATATTACTCTAAATTACATCTGGAATAGAGTTAAGACCGACAAAAAGAAGCGAATCCTAGTAGTAGATGAGGCTTGGCAGCTGATGCAATATCAAGATTCAGCTATGTTTATGTTCAGTATTGCCAAACGTGCCCGTAAGTACTATTTGGGACTGACCACAATATCTCAAGACGTTGAAGACTTCCTAAGCACTCGCTTGGGTCGCGCCATTGTAAACAACTCGAGTTTACAGTTACTGCTCAAACAAAACCCAGCCGCAGTAGATATTGTTGCAGGCACCTTTAAGCTAACTCAGGAAGAGACTAAAAGGCTATCGCAATTCCCAGTCGGTGAGGGCCTTTTCTTTGCAGGATTAAGCCACGTAGTAATGCGCATTATTGGCTCCCCAACAGAAGAGCAATTGATAACCACGAACCCACAGGCACTACTTGAAAGACAAATGGAACAATCTCAAATGAGCGGTAACGTATCCGACAACTCTCAGCCACAACAAGAAGCTCACACTTCTTTTGAAGGCGCCGACACAACCGTATAGCTAGCTTAAGATATTTGCTATAATAAATTACATGAGTGTGAGTAATTTATGGATGTAAATAATCCTGGACCTAAGCCCACGAGCGGAGGAGGAGGAAGAAATACTGGCAAGCCTGAGCCCGCCGAAAGAATGGGCTCTAGTGATTTTGCTAATGAAAGCAACCTGGCGGGTGGTAACGGCTCTGGCGCCGGCGGCGGAGCGAATAGTGATGGAGGTCCATCCAAAGCCCAAGGACTAAAAGATAAGGCCAAAAGTAAGGCTGCAGGTGCAAGTGAAACTGCCAACGACATAAAGGACATTGCAAAAGCAGGCCCCGGAGGAGTAAAGTCTGCAGCTGATGAAATAAAACAAGGTGCCGAAAAGGATGGCGCCAAGGGAGCTGTAGCTGCAGCTGGCCGTGAAGCGGTTGGGCAAGGAGCAGCCAAAGCCGCTACAGCTGCTACTGGTGGTGCCCTCGCTCCTATTGCCGGACAAATTGGCAAAGCGATATCGAAAGGTCTCAAAAAAGAAAACCTTAAAAAAATTGGCTACAGTCTAATTGTATTAATAGGCTTACCTTTAATTATTCTTGGCTTCATAGCTGGGGTGATATTTTATGCAGCTGCTAATCCTATCAAGTTCGTACAACAAGTGCTTACCGACCCTAAGGCTCGAGAATTTGCCGTGCAAGCCGCTAGCCTTGCTGGAAAGACGATAGTAGGGTCAGAGGATGTGCTTAAAAAGTATGGCTACGTTGAATATAAAGAAGGTACGGCAATTGCACAAAACAACGCGCCCCAACCTAAGCCTGGCTCATTAGAAGAAAAGATTACAAAAATTAATTTCAGAAATGCTAGCTACCAAACAACAAAAATGCCAGACTGCCCATATGTTTTCTCTTATAAAACAATGATTTCTAATGGCAAATCTACTACAGTAATAGATAAGGTTTATGACAAAAACGGTAATTTAATTAATGATAAAGGATTTTTATACGGTTATTGCCTGGTGCAGACTATGCCTCTTTACAATATGATGGTCAGAACTCAAAGCGCCAGAAATATTAATAAGTTTAGCAATACAGCTCTAAATTATGCAGACAGCAAAGATTCTCCCAATCTTAAGGGCAAATCGAATCAACAACTAAATGACTATGTGTACCAAAAAACATATAAAAGGATTACAAGCCAAAACGACCAAACACCAAAAGTTAGCGGCTATGCATCTCTAAACAAAGACCCGGCCAAGGGCGGAATAGACAAATACATACAGGATGTCAGAAAAGCCCTGGAAGCAAATGAGAACCCTGATGCGATAACATTCCCTATAAAGAATGTCGATACTAATAGCACTGCTGGATCTGGAGAAGTAGCCAAATCCTTGTGTGCATTTTCTGATGGATACTTAACACAGCAAAATATCAAAAAAGCTATTGGCTCTAGACTTAATTCGGGCCAAAGAAGTGGAATTAAGTGGAACACACTATCTTCAACAAGAGAGGTGGGCGATGTATCGACCCCAGAAACTGAAGCATCCTTTAGGCAGCTGGACGGGTGGACATCTAGTACTGCATATTCTCAGAACCTATATGGAACATTCAATGGAGCGGCTGTAAATCCAGAAAGTCTAGGCAATACTTCATACAGTGCAAATTATGCAGAAACCATTTCCCTGCTTCTTGGACTAAAAAAGCAATGCTCAGACGTAGAAAATTCAGACACTTTTTTAAATAATGTTATTCAATTTGTATCATTTGGTAACGCCGGAATATCCAAAGATGAGGCCAAACTTAACATATTAAAAATATATAGAGCACTTCAAGATCTAATAATAAAAGATTCTAATGGCAAATTCAAAGAAAGAAAAGACTTTGGTCTTGAGCAGTTAATAATAAGCGTTGTACGAACAGGTGGTGGCTCTGCTGTTTCGGGTCTGGAACAAGGACCTCAAAATTTTAACAACCAATCTCAGGGATTTAGAGCAATCGCTAACCAATATATGATGCAAATAGGAGGGCAATTTTTAACAGCCCAAGAATCGCTTAAACTAAACACACTAAGCGAAAATACCCGAATTCAACTAGAAAAGAAAAATGGTATAGCCTACAGACTTTTTGGCGAAGAAAACATCAGGTCTATCGCTAATATTGCTCGTTATGAATCGCCCCGAACACCCAATGAAATTAGTACAAAAGCAAAGCAATATATTGCATACATTGCTAATCCTATAAAGCTAATAGCGGACACACAATCTACGATTGGCTATATTGGATCTGGATCAAGAAATGTAGCTTTTGCAGCTAGTGGAGTTGGTGATGCCTATATGAAGCTAGACACTGTAGGCATACCAGAAGCATTATTTGAAAACACGGATGTATACGAAGTATCAAATGAAATACAAGACATAAAAGAGAAGGGGTCCGAAGATCAGAAAAAAGTATTAGGCTATTTTGATAAATGCTCCAAAGCAAATATACCAACAGCAAACTATTTTATAAGAGGCTATAAACCAGATTATAATGGCGAGAAAGTAAACTTAATAAAAAACCAACCCTGGAAGATAGAAATAGATGGAAAGAATGGAAAAGTTAATGTTCCTAAATACCCAGCAACTGGAGAAGGTGGGGATGGGGATGATTCTCAGCCCAATTTTACCGAGCTAGGCTTTTCTGACAGGACAGAATACATGGCATGCGAGATTTATTTATTGCCTAATCGTCCAGAAACAATCAATGACTTAAATGGGGATGTGCAAACTAAAATTTTCGGATTGAACATTAACGATTTAGCAAAAAAATATCATATCTACTTATATGCAAATGGAATTGTAGACCTTATGGTTGAGTTAAGTGATACAGAAAAAACAGACAAGATTTATGCAAATGGCTCATCCGGAGCTGCACAATCAAATGCCAGCACTTCGGGTGTAGTCGGGGATATTGGTGAGAGCTCCGAATCAGTAGCCTGTCCAGAAGGGACCAAGGACTTGGGAGTAGCAGATAGTAAATATAGCGGGGCAGCTAAAAAAACTGATGGGCAGCTAAAAATTAGACTTTGTCAGATTCCAGAAATACCTGGTGATGGAGATGACGCCAGCGGAAACAACCTAAGTGATGGTGCAGTTGTAAACTCAAGGGTTGCAGGAGCTTTCCTAAGTCTGGCTAAAGCAGCAAAGGCAGAGGGGGTTAATTTAAGCTCAAACAGCTCATTTAGGCTAGCTGACAGCTGCAATGGAACGGGTGATGGAAGTGCCTGCGCAAGACCAGGACAATCACCACACCAGCTAGGCATTGCTATAGACTTTAAAGATATGGGATTAAAAGGCTCTAGCACTACAGATTGTAGCGGCAGAGCAAGGCTGCCAGAAAGCCCTCAGTGGAGCTGGATGTTTAAAAATGCAGAACGTTTTGGAATAGAACAGTACACTTTTGAAGCATGGCATTGGGATTTACTAGGAGGAGCCAATAGATGCAATTCAGCAGAGTAAAATATTTATTAATTTCAATTATTGTTTTAATTTCAATTGTGGTAGTTTTATTTGTATTAAATTCTTTAAATAAAAAATATCCTGTCTCTATAGAGATAGCCCCAAAAGGCAATTACTATTTAAAGATTGATAATGTTAAATACAATTACTACGATAAATCCATTTATGACCTTACAGCCGGAAGCCACACAATAGAGATATCAAGACAAGATTATGATACACGCACCGAAAAGATTAATATTAAAAAAGACATGGTCACTGAGATAAAAATAGATATGGAAAATAATTTAAGTGGGCTCAAAAACATAAATAATATAATAGGTTTGTCGGAAGAAATAAAAAACAAATACAGGGTTGATTATGTTAATTACTTCGATAACAATAATCTAGCAGTAATTGTTTTAGTTACCAATGACAATAACAGCAATAGATTAGTAATGTTGGCGAGTAAGAGTAGTGGCAAGTGGTCAGTAAAAATAAAACCTAGTCAGTACATTCAGGATTCGGAATTAAAAAATTACCCGAATGATTTAAGAAAGTATTTAAGGACTTTTAATAACAAGGCAATTGAAAATGAAGAATAATAGAATCTCTAATAAAATAATTCAATTTATAATAATGATTGTATTTATATTTTCATCTAACTCACTTCCAGTACTTGCGCTAAGCAATCAAAAAGGAAGTGATCCTACTGGGAAAAGTCAAAGATTTATAATTGAAAAAACTCCCTGGTATGATCCGACTGACTGTCCAAGTGTAGTAACTGATGCTAAACCAGCGACTGGCTCAGGAGATTTAGAAGGTAAAAAACTTCCTGCTACAGAGGGCGGAGTGGCAACAGAAGCCACTATAGATGAGGCCGGTAAATTCACCAATGATAATGTGGGCGAACCGGTAAGCTTCACTAAATATGCAGCTCTCGGTCAAGAATATAGAGACTACTATATTACAATGCGCTGGCCCTATACAAAGTGGGCCTGGGACGGAAGCTCAAGTGATACAAATCAGGCTGAATTGGATTTTTATAGCAAGGGTACCGAGCCAAGAAAAATTCTCGTAACAAACCCTGAGAATGGTAAAAGCATAGTTACTGCTGCCCTAGAATCCGGACCAGCTCCTTATGCTGGCGTAAAAGATGGCCTTAACAACCAAGATCAAAAGACTCTATGGGGACAGCCCAGAAGTGATACTCCGCCGGGTTATTTGGGTAGGGTTGGAGGTTTACCTCCAAAAGCAATGGAGGCTCTAGGAGCACAGACCTGGACAGACAATGGCCCCGAGAACGGCGGATCAGGAAGCAAGCTACAGTTTTCTTGGGCGCCTGACCAAGCTGCTAAGCCTGGCCCTGTCGACACTGGTACAACTTCCGGATCTACTTCGTCTACTGTTGGGTCGGTCAAACAAACTGGAAAATTGTATTTAATTGGTGACTCTATTACTGAAGATTCGGCTATCAACAAAGGGCTGCAAGATAACCTTAAAAATAGTGGCTTCAGTGAAGTAATAATTAATTCCATTGCGAGCAGAAGTCTTACTTCAGGAGATCTCGGTAGTGATCTAAATGGTATAACAGTTTTTCTGGCTGAACAATCTAAGTGGAAAGATGCCAATACAATAGTGGTGGAGCTCGGAACTAATGGTGGACTATCCAAAGAAAATATTAAAAAAATAATGTTTGCAATTCAGCAAAACAACCCAAGCGCTAAAGTTTACTGGGTGAATGTAGGAGCTAACAACGCCAGTAGAAAAGAAGCAGACATTAACACTGATTCCTTGGACAAAATACTAAAGGAAAATTCTGCATTGGGCTACAAGGTAATTGACTGGAATTCTGTAGTCAAAGCAAAGCCCGACCTGATATATGCAGACGACGGGCTAGGTGTACACCCGTATACGGATGCTGGTAGGGCAGCATATATAGACACACTAATAAAAGGTATTGGCGCATCAGGGCAAGTTCCTTCTTCACTAAGCGGCAAGTGTGCTTGCAAGTCGGGTACTGGCACAAGCCTTAGTGGTAATGACAATAAAGAGAAAGTCTACAATTTTCTTATATCTAAAGGTCTAACACCTAATCAAGCCGCAGGAATTATGGGCAATATGCAAGCCGAGGCAGGCTTTAACCCTAGATTAATGGAAATAGCCTATTCAGACCCTCCTCACGAGTCTGATGATGTACCACCAAACAGGAACTCCGCTGGCCAACCCGGGTATGGTCTAGTTCAGTGGACATCTCCTGGAAGAAAAGATGGCCTAAGAAAAAGGGCAACCGAGCAAAATAAAAAAGCAAGCGACTTGGGGCTGCAACTGGACTACTTCTATTATGAACTTTTTGAATCTGATGGATATAAGAAAACAGGTGACAAGATAAAAGCATCCGACAGTCTAGAAAACGCCGCCGAAGTTATGCTTAAAGAATATGAGATTCCAGCTGATATTCCAGGGCAGCTACCGGTTAGAATTGGATTTGCACAAAAAATATTACAAGAATTTGGAGGCACCACCCCTGTAGCAGGATCTGTACAGACTGACTCCGAATGCCAAGGCTCCAGCGAGTCAGGTGGCACGATTGTGGAAATAGCACAAAGGGAACTTCTAGGAGGGGCGAATGTAACTAATGGTGGCTATCTTAAATATACTGATGGTAATCCCGAGGCATGGTGCGCAGACTTTGCAAGTTGGGTCTTAAAAGAGGCAGGTACGCCTTTCACTGGCGGTGCTAGTGGTGGCTGGAGAATTCCAGGAGTTGATAGTGTAAGGGCTTTCTTCGAACAAAATAATGCTTATCATCCAGTGAATACTGGCTACACGCCTAAGCCAGGTGATATTGTGATTTATCAAACAGGATCATTACCTTATCCTCATCACGTTAATATTGTAATATCAGTTGACGGTGAAAAAATGACAACTATTGGCGGTAACGAAAGTGGTCAAATAAAAAAAGCCGACCATGAGTCCTACAATGCCAGCTACATCACTGGGTACGGAACTCCTGGCACTAGCCAAAGCACCGCCCAAACTAATGCCACTACCAATACACTAGTAACTAATTAAACTGGAGCTACAAAATGAATAATACAGAACTATCTAAATATAAAAAGCCCATTACTATCGTAGTGGTTATAATATCGGTATTACTTTTTATTTTTATAATTTATAGGAATTTTTACTTTCAAATATTAAGTGTTGCTCCAGCAGATAGCAAAGTCAATATTGGATCTTCATTCATAATCATAAATACAAACAAAGCACTTAAAGAATTAAGCAATGATTCTATAATTGAAAGCCCCAGCAACATAGTTCAGAAAGTAGAGACCAAAAAAAATCAGATTATAATTACTACAAAAAATATTGAGAAAGATAAAAAATATAAAATTGTCATAAAAGACATTACATCCTCTAGCGGAGACAAAATAAACTTTTATCAATATTATTTCACAGGTAAATATATTACCTACAATGGACTCAATAATGAAGTAAAGCAAGAAAGCTTAAAAACTACAGACAAGGGAAATATCAACGATAGGGCAATAGAAATTTTGCCCAAAACGACCGACAAATTCTACCTGAAATACGAATTGTTCCCTGAGCCAACCCAAAAAGGAAGATATGTAAAAATAATTGCAGCCTTGTTAATAACGAAATACCAAGAAACAGACTTAAAATTAATAAGTGATTATAAAAAAAGTGCCATCAAGTACCTTGTCGATAATGGAGTTGATCCTAACTCATATGTAATAGAGTGGTACCCTAGGCAAGCTCAAAAACTATAATTTTAAAAAATTATTATTTTAAATTTTTTTTCTTTTGTGTTGATTGTGTTTTTTAAGGTGTTTTTTTTAAATCTCAATTCAACGGCTTCATAATTATTATTGGCCTTAATAGTTAAAGTATTATTTTTGATACTAACCGAACTTACCTCAATACCAGTAGATTCTTTAATTTTATTTTTTATCAACGTTAACTCGTCTAGTTTGGACTTAAATGATCCGTACTTTTTTAAGTCTTTTTTTATGTGATCCATTATATTTTTACCAACTTATAGCCACTAATATTGTCATCAATTTCTGTTGAAGTAATAATTGTCTGCTGTTTTTTGGATTGTTCTATTAAATGTTTTTGACGGTCATTATCAAGCTCGCTTAGTACGTCATCTAGTAGCAAGATCGGGGGAGTGCCAGTTTTTAAATCAATATAATCTATCTCGGCAAGTTTTATTGATAGTGATAATGATCGGTTCTCACCACGCGATAAATTATCTCTCGTCGAGAAGCCATTTAGAGACACCATGAGCTCATCTTTATGCGGTCCTTTGACCGTGAAGCCTGCCGATATGTCCTGGTCCGTGTGGGCCTCTAGTGAGCTTAGGATATCATCCTTGTCTTTTGGTAGGCTGTTTAGGTAATCAATAAATACTTTGTCATTATTGCCACTAATGGCTGAGTATTTTTCACTTAAATTTTTATTAAAAAAATCAATCAAGTCATCGCGGTGCTTATATATTGTACTGATTGGCTCGGCGAGCTGAAGATTATACACAAATAGCTGGTCCTTACTGGAAGTTAAGCGGTTTTTTAGGCTATACAAAAGCCTATTGCGTTGATTTAGTATCTTCTGGAATCTATTAAGTGCCATCAAATACTGCTTAGATGTCTGGATAATTATGCTATTTATTAGGTTACGCCTAAACGTCGGGCCATCAGTAATAATACGCACATCGTCTGGCACAAAAATAACGATCGGCTGAATACCAATAATGTCAGAGGCGCGCTTTTTAACACCATTTACGGTGATTGATCTTGTGAGCGATTTGCCGTTTTGTTTAATTCGATACTCCATGCTGTTATTTTTATCGTCACCATAGTCTAGATTTATTTTCATAAAATCAGAGTCACGATTAACTAGCGAAGCCTGAGTAGAACGGAAGGACTTAGTTATAAATGAATAATATATAGCCTCTAGGATATTTGTCTTGCCGGCGGCATTTTTACCAACAATAGCTGTAGTGGTATCGAAATCAACACTCAAATCATTATGCGATCTGAAGTTTGTTAATTTAATTGATTTAATCATTAGCTACGAAGTGGCATGATAATATGAACTTCGCTACCGTCTTTGGATTTAGGATTAAGAACTAGTGGGTCTAGCTTATCGTTTATGCCGATTAATACTGTTTTGTCATTTATTACCGATAGAATGTCGGTTATATATTTTGCATTGATATTTATAGAGGCATCATTACCTGTTTTCTTAACAGGTATCTTTATGGTGTTTTCACCAACATCACTAGTCTGAGCATCCAGGGTGAGTTCATCCTTGATTACGTTTAGTGTAATTCCGTGTGAGCTTTCTCGGGCAAATACAGAGCTGACCTTTACGGCTTCAGATAGCTTGTCTTTATCGCACTCAATAGTGGTAGTGGTGCTTTCAGGGATAATCTTCTGGTAGTCAGGGTACTTGCCTTCTGTTAGCTGAGAAATTAACTGACTATCTCCAACCATAAAAGAAATTTCCGACTCACCAATCATTATTTCGACATCATTAACTTCTTCTGAAGATATTAGCCTTAAAACTTCAGATATGGTTCTGACTGGTATGATACAGCTTATATCTTCTTTGGATTCATATTTGCTCTTGATTTCAGATAATCTGTAGCTATCGGTTCCTGCCAAGACTAGCTGACCAGAATTGATGCTGAAAAATATTCCAGCAAGTACCGGCCTTGATTCGTCAATGCTTACACTGGCAATTACTTTTTCGAAATTATTCTTTAGATCTTCTGCTGAAAATTTGATTGATTTGGTATTGGTTAGCTTTGGCAGGGTAGGGAATTCGCTTGCAGAAACGCCATTAAGCCGGCTGTGTATGCCGCTTCCTTTGATTGTCATGTTCGAGTCATCAGCAATTAGCTGGAGTGTGTCTTCAGATATGGAATTGATTAACTCTCCAAGTAGGCGAGCGGGGATGGATATCTTACCTTCTTTTTCTACCTTTGCACCAAGCTTTGTCGTGATAGCTAAATCTAAATTTGTAGAGCTAAGCTTTAAGATATTCTTATCTGTTTCAATTAGGATATTACCTAACACCTCAAGAGAGGATCGACTACTTACAAGTCTTGAGCAGATATTTACTGCTTTTAATAAATTTTTAACTTTTATAGCAACTTTCATTTAAAACTCCAATTTAGATTTGTCTTATTTATTATATTTAATTTAATAGATAGTAGTAATAGTAATAGGCTATGTGGAAACCGTGCAAAAGACTCAAAAAGCCCTTTGTTTAGGCAAAAAGCGCTAGGGATAAGTTTATGAAAACTGAATAACAAATTATGCACAACATGTGCGTTATTAACAGTTTCTAAATTATCAATTTCGTCAAGCGTGAATTTATTGTGAATAAACTCAGTCTTTTTCACAAGATATACACTATTTTTACACATACTTATCCACATATATTTAGCCCACCAACAGCTTTTTAATTGATTGAATATCTTGGCTCATAACGGAATCGCGAGCAACTTGGGTCTTTATTTTATTAACACCGTGCATGATTGTGGTGTGATCTTTCCCTCCTAAACTCTTGGCAATTCTTGGAAAGCTCAAGCTGAGCTCTTCACGCATAATGAACATTGCCACCTGCCTGGGTACCACTACTTCACGGGAGCGTTTGGTGCCGGTAATATCGTTAAAGCTTATCTCGTAGTAGTCAGCTGTTTTTTGTAAGACTGTCTTTGCATTTACTTTGACTTGGCTTTTTTGAATATACATACCAAGCACCTCCTGGGCAGTGGACAGGTCGATTGCCTGACCATGCAGCCTGGAGTGGGCGATCACCTTAGTAAGTGCACCTTCTAGTTCGCGAATATTGTTATCGATATGGGTTGCGATGAATTCAGCCACATCCATATTTAGTTCAATAGAGTGCGAATTTGCTTTGTTCATAAGTATCGCCACTCTGGTTTCGAAGTCGGGAGGCTGGATATCGGCAACCATTCCCCATTCAAATCTACTCCTTAAGCGTTCCTCCAGGGTTGGTATTTCTTTCGGAGGCCTATCACTACAGAGCACAATTTGTTTGTTGTACTGGTGAAGTGCATTGAAGGTATGGAAGAACTCTTCTTGAGTTCTTTCCTTACCAGCAATGAATTGCATGTCGTCAATTAGTAAGACATCCGCGACTCTGTATTTGTTGGTAAACTTTTCACCTTTTCGGATAGCCGATAAGAAAGTATTAATAAATTCTTCACTAGTAGAGTAGAGTATCTTAACCTGCGGGTCACGCGCATGTATTTCATTGCTGATTGCCCATAGAAGGTGGGTTTTGCCAACTCCAGCAGGGCCGTATAGAAACAGTGGATTGTACATCTCACCAGGCTTCTCACTTACGAGCTGGGCAGCCGAGAAAGCTAGTTTGTTGCTGGAACCAGTTATGAAATTATTAAATTTGTATTTTTCATTAGGTCTGAATTCGCCATAAGATTCGATAGTTGATTGGCCTGAATTTGGATTGGAGTACTTTTCGCGGGCCTTATTGATGGGCATTTTTATAGAATTATCGTCACTCTTTGGCTTAGGTGCTGGCTCTGCTGAAGCCTTCTTGGTGGTGTATTCGACATTGCTAATATTCGGATCTACCTTACGGATAGCATCGAGTATTTCTTGGTGGTATTTATCTTGAATCCATTGGCGTGTAAATATGTTTGGAACATAAATAACCGCCTTGCTGCCTTCTAATTCAGCGAGTTCCGTACCTTTGAGCCATGTTTGAAAGTTAGCTTGAGACAGAACTATCTCTAGCTCACCTAAAACAGACCCCCAAACTGTTTGTAATTTATTGTCCATTCACCCTCTCTTTTTTCCCACTATACACTATTTTGTGAGACGTTTTCCACAATTTTATCACTTAAAATTGAAAAATAACTTAACCCTTGTGGATAATTGAAATTTTTTCCGTTTTGTTATACAATAGTCGAGTTATGAAGCGAACTTATCAACCAAAGAAACGTCATCGCCAAAGAGTACATGGCTTTATGAAGCGCATGTCGTCTAAAGCAGGCCGAGCTATCTTAAAAAGAAGAAAGCTCAAAGGTCGGACAAGGCTATCTGCTTAAATGCTAGCGCGGACATACCGACTCCGCAAAAATAGTGATTTTCAGAGACTCTACAGAACTGCCAAAAGGTTTGCCACGCCAAACCTAGTTTTGTATTACACGCCATCGCATTTGAAATATTCCCAAGTTGGATTTGTGGTATCTAAAAAAGTTTCTAAAAGCGCAGTTGTGCGCAACACATTGCGCCGAAGGGCCAGTGGGGTAGTCGAGGAAATGTTTGCCAACATAAAAGAGCCCGTCAAAATGATCGTACTTATTCGTAAAGACTTTTCTGGCATGAACCCGAACGAACTTAAGGCTGAAATAAACAAGCTACTAGAGAGGCTTGTGGCATGAAAAAGGCACTTATTAAGTCGATTGAACTTTACCAACGAACAATCTCCCCAGACCATAGCCCCAGGAAGGCCAACTACCCGTATGGCTATTGCAGGCACTATCCAACATGTAGCGAGTATTCAAAACTAGCAATTAAGAAGCACGGAGCCATTAAAGGTGTTGGTATAAGTATCTTTCGTATAGTACAATGTAACCCATTATCAAAGCCTAAAATCGACTTTAGGTTCATAGAAGAGGAGAGAAAATGATTGGTCAATTTTTTAATACAATACTTATTCAGCCATTAGTTAATGCGCTATTTTTCATATATGGAATTATTCCAGGACATGATTTTGGTTTAGCGATTATATTACTAACCATTCTAATTCGTGTAATACTTTGGCCGTTAGCTAGCAAGCAGCTGCATAGCCAAAAGAAGATGCAATCACTTCAGGGCGATATATCTAAAATCAAGATTAAAGCAGGTGGAGATAAGCAAAAAGAGCAATCAATGCTTATGGAGCTGTATAAAGAAAAAGAAGTTAATCCTTTCTCGGCCTGCCTACCAGCACTACTACAGTTTCCTATATTAATTGCGATGTTTGTGGTCTTTAGAAAAGCCACAGGCAATATTGCAGATATTGAGTCAATTCTCTATGGACCGGTTAAGAGCTTACCTTATATCCAAAGCCTGATTAACGGCAGTGTTAAGTTTGATGCATCTCTATTTGGTTTAATATCGATGTCTAAACCTAGCTACTTCCTAGCCATACTTGCAGGTATTACACAGTTCTTGCAGGTTAAGATGATTACTCCTAACAAGCAAAAGACCGACGCTAAGGATCCGCAGGCTCAGATGACTTCATTTATGAACTACACCTTCCCAGCCCTTACAGTATTTATTGCCTGGGGACTTCCGGCTGCACTTCCGACTTACTGGGTAACTACAAACTTTGTTGCTATCTTCCAGCAGTGGGTAATAATGCGCGGAGAAGTTGAAGAAATGGAAGAGATGGACGTAGTGAAGGTTATCCGAAAAGGCGGAACAACTAAATCTACCAAGAAATTGCCAAAGCCAAAAGTTAAAACAAAGCTTAAAAAAGGTAAAAAATAATGTCAGCAGTAGAAGCCAAAGATATTACCCAGAAGCTGTTTGACACCATGGGAATACAAGCAGTAATTGAAATTGATTCGGATGAACCAATTTATCTTTCCGTAAATTCCGACGACTCAGCTTTGCTAATAGGAAAAGGCGGCGAAAACTTAAGATCAATTCAAGCAATGATAAATACTATTTATCGTAAATCACATAAAGACGCAGGTTATGTAGGTATTGATATTAGCGGTTACAAAAAAGAACGTGTCGAAAAGGTTCAGGCCATCGCACAAGAGCTTGCAGATAAAGCTAGAGAAACAGGCGAAGATCAGCACCTTAAGCCAATGAACGCTTTTGAGCGTAGATCGGTGCACACCCTACTATCCGAGGACTCCGATATAGTCACCGATAGTGAAGGCGAAGGCGTTAATCGTCATATAGTAATAAGAAAAAGATAATGAATACAACAATCGCCGCTATAGCCACTGCACAGGGGAGGGGCGCAATTGCAGTTATAAGAGTTTCTGGACCGAATTGTCTAGAGATTTATTCGCTATTAACTAATAAGCCAGAGATTCCATTGCCCAATATCATTAAGCCAGTTTGGATATATGATGGCAAAGAAAAGATTGATCATTCGATGATTGTTTATTTCAAATCACCAGCTAGCTTTACTGGCGAGGAGATGCTTGAGATACACTGTCACGGATCAAATATAGT